>Ga0209467_1000044_pt1 | contig 241796 bp, 260 predicted proteins | sample Higcelwee11metaG_FD_187175 | JGI IMG/M metagenome (GOLD analysis project Ga0209467, IMG submission 187175) | Freshwater pond sediment microbial communities from the University of Edinburgh, under environmental carbon perturbations - High... | ecosystem: Environmental > Aquatic > Freshwater >...
TCTTTTACCCACCTCTTCAAGTCGCCGACATCTTCACCATGGACATTAATTTAGCCCATGCTGGTATTGATCAACGTAAAGCTCATGTCATTGCCCGGGAAGTTGCTTCCAAGCTTGGCTTCACCACTCCAGTTGCTATTCACCAAAACCTAATTGCTGGTCTTACTCCTCCGGAAGCTGGTGCCAATGATCAGGAAACTCTCAAGATGTCCAAATCAAAACCATCATCTGCCATCTTTGTCCACGACACCCCCGATGAGATTAAGGACAAAATCAAAAAAGCTTATGGTCCACCACAAGTTATTGAATTCAATCCCTTAATTAATTGGGTTAGAACTCTAGTTTTCTGGGGGCAAGATGTTGGTGAATTTACCATTACTCGTCCTGACAAGTTTGGTGGCAACATTACCTACACCACTCCCTCTGCTCTAGAGGCTGATTATGCTTCTGGTGCTCTATTCCCTCTTGATCTTAAAAACGCTTTAGCCGATTGGTTAATCGAAAAGTTAGCCCCTGCCAGAAAGTACTTTGAAATCCCGGAGCACCACCAAGCGTTGGAGAGAATGAAAGAATTACTGTGTAAGCAATAGGTCTTTTAGTCCTATTACTTCCTTTGCAAATTTCGACAGAAGCCTTTGGCACCTTTTTACCTTTGCTGGGTTGTTGCTAGCAATGACAATTTTATCTATCATTTTCAAACTATTATCTTTTTTCTTAAAAAAAGCGATTGAAAGTGAAAATTTGGTTTATCGCTTCCAAAATCAATCGTTTCAAATTCTAAAACCTCAAATTTATTTTTCACAAGTTTTAGCAATGATTCGTCCGATAAAAAGGAAAATAGTCTCGGTAATCCCATTTTGGTTTTGTCAACAATTATTTTTTCTTCGTCATTTCCACCGTATACTCCATAAAAGAACAAACCATTCTCGTTTAGTGCGTTATAAACATTATCTAAAACTTCTTGGATATCACTTTTGGGAACGTGCAATAAAACATTCATTGAAAAAATTGCATCAAATTTCCGTCCCAAAGTCCCAAGCTCGTACAAATCAACAACTTTTGCCTCCACACCTCTTTTCTGACACATTTTCACCATTTCTTCGGACAAATCAGTCGCTAGAACATCAAAACCATAGTCTTTAAAAAAACTAGCATCAATACCAGCCCCCGACCCCAATTCAAGGAGAGTCTCCTTTTTTTCATTTTTTAGCAGACCTGCAAACTTTTGTCTTACATCTAATTTCCACTGGTCACGCATATTTTCGCTAGAATCTCTCCTTTGAGCATCTTTGTCGTAAGCTTGTCTAAGTTGTTGTTTAAAATCCATAAAGCTGTTAAGAGTATACCGAAAATATAAATAATTTTTGCGCGCGCGATTTATAAAAACTCTAACATCTCCTGATGTTTCTGTTCAAACAACTTATACAAATCTCCAAAACCATTTGTTAGGCCGATATCCCACGAATCCAGACCCTTGGCTCTCAGTAAAGATGCGAATACTACTCCAGCATCATTACATCCGTTATATTTATTATCGACCAAGATTTCCTCGGTAGTTCTACTAAAATCCGGTCCTTTAGAATCGGTGTCTACCTGCATCGATCTAATGTGTTTAGCTATTCCTAATGCATAGTCAACTCTTTCGCCAGGAATACGTTCGGCTATTTGGAAAACCAGAGGCGTTATTTGAGTTTGTTCTCCTGTCTGAACTATGGACATTTTGATGTTTCAGGCATTGTAAATTCTTACGATCCAAGTTAAGAGAATTATCTAACATAGCTAACTTGTTGATGTAATCTTAAGAATTCAATGACTTTTTTTTCTTCTAAGTCATTAATACTAATTGTTTTTTCAAAAGACTCAACTTTCTCAATTTTATATCCTAACTTATCAACCATTTCGCGAACAATCTTGTTCGGAGAAAGGAAATTGTTCTTTTGATTATCGACAACTCTTTCTTCTATAAAAGTCTCTGGAAAATAATGTTCTGGAATAATTATTGAGGGATTGCAATAATCCAAAAATATTTCGTCATGAACATATTTACCGTTAATATCTCCGCTAATGCTTGGCCGGGCTAAAGCAATATTGGTGCTTTTCAATATTTTCAATTCTTCTGTTTTTACCAGATTGTCAAATTTGGTTTTTTGTTCTGTTCCAAAATCAGCAAAATTAGTTATAGAAAATGGACCGAATTTAACATTAAATATCACTGTCGGACTACCTCGGCTTTCCAATGCCTCAATGCCACTAATTAAAAAAACATCTTTTTCATACATTCCAGGATATGTGATGATGAATGCTTTAGGTGATGCACCGATATGACCATGATCATGCCAGGTACTACTGCTAATTAGGATATCAGCATCAATCCGACCGACATCAACATTACAATAAGTATCATACGGGTCAAAAAGCAATTTCTTATTTAATGCCTCAATTAAAAAACAGCATCTTCCATACCAAGTAATTTTAAATTTATCTTCTGCCATGATTTATTCTATCTCACATTTTGTATACTAAAAGTAGCTTTATGTTTAAGGTAATAAACTTCACTCTTCAAAAGGTAAAGAATAGTAGCGGAATTATCTTTTATTTCTTCATTTTCCTATCACTTTTTTACTCCGTTCTCTCTTTTGTTACAACTCTTATATTTAAAGAGATCATCGATACTGCTAGTGGATCCGACACCTATCTTCACTTCAGTCTTATCGGTATTTTGTTTTTTCAGGCGGGATTCCAAATATTTTTAAGTGTGGTTGATGGTACCCGCAACTATCTTTTCCCCATAATTAAGAAGAAAGTAAGCTCTCTTTTTCTTAATGAGTTGATTGACAAAACTTCAACACTTGATGTTGCTAGTTTGGAAAATCCAAAAACAGTTGGTGTAATTAGCCGAGCTTATAGTAGGATTCATTTTCAATATGAATATTATTTTGCCAGTATCGTTGGGCTAATAACTACTTTTCTTGAAATTATTTTAGCTTTAGTTATATTTATGGTCGCGTCGCCAATAGGTGCGATTATTCTTCTTTTAGCCAATACCATTAGTACAATTTTTAAAGCTTATTTGGGAGGAACCAATTTCAACATATACAAGGCCGACTACGAGACCCGTTTGAAGTTTGGGTACGCCACGGATTTACTTAACCAACGAGAGACTTTGCTCGAACTGAAACTTTTTCAGAATTTTTCCTATATCAAAGAGAAGGTTTTACTTATATACGATCAATTTATTACAAAAGAAATTAACCTAGAAAAACGTAACCAAATTTTTAGTCTTTTTATCAATTTTCTTCCAATAATGGCTGGATTTATTTTTACTCTAACCATGGCTGGACAACTTCAAAATGGGCAAATTTCTGTTGGTACCTTTGTATTCCTCTTCACCAATATGCTTATTTTTTCTGGAAGTTTAAATAAATTTGGAAGTACTATTGTCAACATAGTTCGTGAATCCAGCTCGATTAAGGATATTATTGAATTCTACGAACTCCAGCCAAAATTAAGAATTACATCATTATCACCTAAAGATTCAATAAAAAGTTGGATAACTAAGCTAAGAAAACCGATTATCCGTTTTGAAGATGTCAGCTTTAAATATCCCAACGCCAGCCATAATGCTATTAGTCATGTAAACCTGACTATTCCATATTCCCAAAATGTGGCTCTAATAGGAGAAAATGGGGCAGGCAAAACTACTTTAACAAAACTTCTGCTTCGAGTTTACGATCCAACCGAAGGACACATCTTTATTAATAATTATGATATCAAAGAAATTCCACAGCCGGCTTTGTACTCTGTATTTAGTACCCTTTTCCAGAATTTCGGTAAATTTAACTTAACTATAAAGGAGAATCTCGAGTTGGCCGCTCATCGAAAATTAACAGATGAAGAAATGATTAATTATCTAAAATACGCCAACGCTTGGAGGTTTGTTAATGCAAATAAAAGTAAACTAGATCAGCAGTTGGGTCCAGAATACGAGAACGGAGTTGATCTTTCCGGTGGCCAATGGCAAAGTCTCGCCATTGCTCGTACTTATGCCAAACAAGCTCCTGTAGTAATTCTCGATGAACCCACATCTGCAATTGACGCCAAAAGTGAAATGGAGATATTTGACCGTCTCAATAATAAAATGAGAAAAGAAACATTAATTTTCATTTCGCACCGTTTTTCTACAATCAAAGATGCCGAAAGAATTGTTGTGTTGTCCAATGGCAAAATAATTGAAGATGGCACACATACTCAATTAATGAAATCTAAGGGTAAATATTCCCAACTATATTCTATTCAAGCACAGCGTTTCAAAAGGACAATCTAAATCGAAAATTCAACTTGGTATTTCTCTTCGTCTTTAAGTAATGCGTCCAATTGTTTAAGAATATTATCACCAGCTTGTTTCAAATGTGGTTTTTGGCTGTAATCGATTATGTTATTAATTTCTGCCCACTGTACTTGTAAAAATCTTCTTCTATTCTTGATGGCTTGTCTGACCATTTGCCATTTCATCATTCGACTTAATTTATGCCAATCTGGGAAATTAGCTAGATATTCCGGATTATACTCTCCCATATCTACCGCTTTTTGCAAAGTTATATCATCACTTTTTTTAGTAGTTCCACCCGATGTTTTAGTTTCAATAATATCTTCAAATTCTCCAGTCATTAGTAATTTTATCATTTATCCTGCAGCCTTTGGAGAAAGATTTGTTGCCCCACATGGTGTCCTACACTTTCGTTTCGGAACACCTAAGTATTCTGCGAGCATCAACATCTTTCTTTAAAGATTCAGATACTAAACGCTTATAAGCAAAAGCCTTACCTGAACCGCTTTTTAAATAGTGTTCAAAATCCTTCGCCTCCTGCTCCGTGACAAATGCACCATACCATACAAGTTTCCATGGAATATGAGGTTTAGTTGAAAATACTTCTCCTCTATTGTGTAGTTTAAATCTGTTTCTCAAATCGGTCGTATATCCATAATAAAAGATGTGGGATTTTGAGCTTAATAGAATATACGAATAGAACATTCTTAAGTATAATCATTCTGAAGCTTTAGCGAAAGATGAGTTGCCCCACATGGATTCGAACCACAATTACTTGATTCAGAGTCAAGTGTCCTACCATTAGACGATGGGGCAGTATTACATCGCTTCCAAGCTGTATTTTACCTTATCTCTCAACACTTCTCTACCGCAAGACTTTCCTTTCGATACACTTCTAAAACTATTCTATTTTTCTGTAAAGACGGCATTTATGCCGTCTCTATAATAATAAATTATGTAAAACCCCCTTTTGTCAAAGGGGGTCCTGCTTTGCAGGAGGGGATTTAAAAACAAAAAGTTTCTCCCTCTTTCCTCAAAGAGGGGGAGGGGTTTGAGTGTAAGCCCTCCCTTCGTCAAGGGAGGGTGAAGGGTGGGTTTAACTATGTTAAAATATTCCAATGCAAACAATTGATCAGTTTTGTACACAATTAGGGCTAAATGAACAACAGTCTGCCAAAGTCGCACAATACGTTTCCGAATTAGCCATCGAACTTCTTCAAAGTATCAAAGAGGACAACGTCCGCAATTTTGACGAAACCATCGACAATCTAAAAAGCAGTTCCTAACAAGTATTCTTCCTCATGCCCCGGCAATACCAAGGTTTCTTCCGGTAAATTTTTAATTCTAGTCATACTTTTTTCCATCTCTTTTTGGTTACTGTACTCGTGTCTCGTTTCTCCTCCGATCAAATCGCCGGTTAACAAAATACCCGTTTCTTGGTGGTAAAAACATACTCCTCCCGGAGTATGTCCTGGCGTATTAATAATCTCCAATTTTTCTTCCCCAATTCTTAAAAATTCGGTTTCGTTCAAATCCAAATCGATATTTTTAACATACATTCTTCGATTTCTCTTCTGTTTTTCCAGTAAAAACTCATCTTTTTGCCCAATTCCAAAAGGAATATTAAATATCAATTTCAAGTCCAATGCTCCCAAAATATGGTCATAATGCCCGTGCGTTGCCAAAATATAAGTCGGAATACGCCCTAACCTTTGGGCTTCTTCGGCAATATCGCTTCCGCTATCCCCAGGGTCAACAATTACCATTTCATTACTTTCTCTTTCCCAAATTAGGTAGCAGTTAGTTCCCAATTCACCTAAAACCAGTTTTTCATAATATAATTTAGCCATGAGTAAAATAATTCTTCCCCTCATCTTAGCATCTTTTTTCCTTTCCGCTTGCAGTCTTCCTGGTGTTAATAACTCAAAAACAACCGAATTTGCCTCCGACGATCAAGAGAATACAAAAGTAACCCCCACTCCTTTAGCCGATCCTTTATCAATTGCCAAAATTGAAACATCTCAATCCAGAAAATTAAACGAAGAATTTAATATCATTTACAAAACTTACGATCCCGATGGTGAAGGCTCAGCCCTTTTCAAAGCTCGATCTTTCAAACCAATCGACTCTATCGACGGTGTTGTCGCCGATGAAGGTAAAAAGCTTTACCTTCTAGAGATTACTGTCAAAGGTAGTGCCAAGAACAAAGGCAATCCAGCCACTTTCAACCAAATCGGTGACACCCCATCACCTCAATTTGTTCTAATCGATAAAGCTAACAATCTATCTTATGTTGAAGAAACCTATTTTTCCGACAGCTACACAGTGTGGAAAGATCTATTTGAACTAAGCAAAATTACTCTCGACGGTGACCAAACTGTCAACACCGCCATTGTTTTCCAAATTGATCAAAAGTTAGAACCTGATTTAGCTTTCCGATTTACCAATATATCAGGTCAAACCGAATTCTATGACATCGCCGAATAAACGCCTATTTATTGGCAGTATCCCTTATCGATTCACCGAAGGTGAGTTGTTATCCCTTTTTGTTCAATTTGGTCGGGTAATGGCTGTAGCCATTATCAAAAGTCGTTGGGGTAAAAGTAGGGGAATGGGTTATGTCGAGTTTGACAATGTTGAGTCAGCCATCGCCGCCAAAACTGCCATGCACAATTATTTGGTCGAAGATCGCACCATTATTGTTGATTTTTCCAAACCCGATCCCATGAATACCCCCGAAGGCCAAGCTCGTCATGAGGAAGCGGCCGCGCGACGTCCTCGCAATCCCCAAAATCACGATCCCGACAAAATTACTCCACCCTCTTTAGCCCGACCCGCCGTTAGGCCCAAAAAAACTTTTTCCAAGTTTAATAAAAAAGCTGAATATTCCGAACATAGCCGGCAAAGTATCTACGATTCTCGTGCCCATCATTCCCGTGTCGGCGCCAAATTCGCCTCAAGGAATAAGAAGAAAAAATAAACCTATCTCCTTTGAAATTCTAATAGGCCATAGCAAGTTGTCCCCGTCGTAACCACGTCTATTCGGTGACAGTTTGCGAGTAGATCTCGTACTTGTGGTCTAAAATACCTATCATCATCACTCTCATAGTTAAAAAAGCAAAAAATTGCCAGATCAGATCCGGTTACTAACGTCCTAATACTGTGCTTGTGACTACAACCAACAATCTTCCCTCCCATCAGGTTGTTCTTTGTCAGGCTCACGATATTCTTGGAAAACAACCATCCCGCCAAATCCGCCGATCGGTGGCTTCCGGTCTCGCAAAAAACTGTTACTCTCGGTATGGGAATTTCGACCACTCTCTCTATAGCATCTATCAGTGGTGCAAAGTTACTATTTTTTATTACGACTCGTTCTTTGTTCATAATTTTGTTTTTTAGCTATTTGCTTTCGGCCAAGAGTATATCTCTCGCAAATTTCTCTGTTCCAACCATTAAAAAACACGGTATTTGGATAACTGTTGCCAGAAAAAGTCTCAAAATTCCTAAAAATGGGTTAAAATCTCTTCTCTTTATAACAATTGTGTAGTGATATTGTTCCATTAATTATTTTGTTTAATAATACTTTTCAGCTCGCTTACGAAGAATCGCATTACTTGATTGTTCATCAAACTTGTAAGCAAATCCATCATGACCAATCAATTCAACCACGTAATCTATTCTGTTTAACACTTCTTTTGCCTCTGGATACAAGCGCAGTGAACTTAACTCAGGTTTATAACAAATAACTGCAAAATTAGGAAAATTTGATGAAAGTCTTTGGTGAAAATGATGAAGAGTTTGAAAATCACATCCGACGACTTCGTCATTTAAAGTATTTAACTCAGAAAGAAACGCAAGCTCATGATCTTTGGAGTATTTAGCAACATAGTAAGATCTATTAACTCCAGCTTCACAAACAAACAACCCGGTTAAAATTTTATGTGACGAAATGCGTCGTATCAACACCTCATAATCATGAGGGTTTTTATGCTTCATATCAAGTGAAAATTTTTCCAGCATAACATTATAGGTTAATTTGATATACTATATCATGAGTTTACGGGATTTACTACAAAAAGGCGGTATTATCGGCCTATCTCCCATGGATGGAATCACCGACGAAGCCTTTCGTCTTACCCAATGCCACGTCGCCAAACCTAATTTAATTTTTACTGAATTTGTCAGTGCCGAAGGTATTGCCCATGGTGCTGTCAAACTTTTTGATCAATTATTATTTTCCTCTGTCGAGCGTCCAATCGTCGGCCAATTATTTGGCAAAGATCCTCAATCTTTTTACATCGCCTCCATTATTTTGTGCCACTTAGGCTTCGATGGCATCGATATCAACATGGGTTGTCCCGCCCGCACCGTTACCCAACACGGCTCCGGTGCTGCCTTGATTGGCAAACCCGAGCTCGCCTCCCAAATTATTAAATCAGTCCAGCAAGCCGTCGCCGACTTTACTTCCGGCAAAGTCAAAATAGGGGACTTAGGACTAAAACAAAAAACTCTGGAAGTTATTGAAAGAAATCTAAAATATTCTTTATCAAAACTGACAACTGACAAACTGACATCTGACAATCTATTTACTGTGTCCGTCAAAACCCGTCTTGGCATCAACGAATCAATTATCGACACCTGGATTCCTTTTTTACTTTCCCATAACCTTGATTTTCTCACTGTCCACGGTCGCACTTTAAGCCAAGGTTACTCCGGTCAGGCCAATTGGAACCAACTTAATTTAATATCGGAGCTTTGCGCCAAAAATAACACTCCATTTATCGCCAATGGCGACATTGCATCACTTTCCCAGGCCAAAGAATTTATAAAAAAGTATCATCTCACCGGTGTTTTAATCGGTCGCGCTGCTATGGGCAACCCTTGGGTATTTTCGGAAAATTCTCCCAATTGGTCAGAAAAGTTTCAAGCCATGGTTTTCCACACCCAAAAATTTGTCGATGTTTTCCCCACTCGTCGACTCGACCCTCTTCGTCGCCATTACCTTACTTACACACACAATCATCCCCGCGCCAAGCAACTTCGGACCAAAATCGTCACTTTGACCACGATTGATCAACTTTTGTCTCTTGAGTCTGAATTCTGCTCTTGATAAAGTTAACTTCATGGCAACACAATCCAATCAAGCAATCAACCTCGTCAACATCGAGTCGCTTATCACTAGTCACGATTCTCGTCTAAAAACTCTCGACGATGAAGTCAAAATTCAAAAAGACATGTTTAACAATCTTCTCGAAAACGACCAAGAGTATGTCGACGCCGACAAAGAAGCCAAAAAAACTGCCAAATTAAAATCACAGGCCAAAGCCAAAGTCATGGCTCGCACCGAAGCCAAAGAAGTTGTTGAAAAACTCAAAGATCTTCAAAACCAAGTCAAAGAATTAAAAGTCGCCCTCTCTGACTATTTATCTCAGTACGTCACCCTTTCTGGTACCAATCAAATCGAACTCCCCGATGGCACACTTCGAGAAATCTTATACACTGCCCGACTGGTTAATAAATTAAGCTAATTGACAACTACTACACGTGTAGTATAATAATTATTAATAATAATTTATACACAAAAAACATGACCATTAACGCCACATCACAAAACTTTCAATCAGAAGTGTTAGACCATCAAGGTAAAGTCCTGGTCGATTTTTGGGCTCCCTGGTGCGGTCCGTGTCAAATGCTTGGACCAATCATCGAAGAAATCGGTGAGGAATTAAAAGACATCGTCAAAGTCGTCAAACTAAATGTCGACGAAGTCGGCGATATTGCCAACAAATACAATGTTTCCGCTATTCCCACCGTCATTCTCTTTGACAAAGGCAACATCGTCCAAACTTTTGTCGGCTTCCGTCAAAAACAAGATTTTGTTTCTGCTATCAAAAACTGATACAATAGAGTGTGGATATTACCAAACTACAGGCTTATTTAGACGATTCTCACATTCCTAAGTATCGCTACAATCAATTAACTAAAAACTATTTTTGCGGACGTTACGGATCTTATCAGGAAATGACCGATCTTCCCAAATCGCTTCGCGACGTTCTGGAAACTCAAGTTCCCTTTTCTTCAGTCATCGAAGATAAGGTAGTCAAATCCAAAAAATCAACCAAAGTTCGTTTTACACTTTCCGATGGTCACCAAGTCGAATCCGTTTTAATGGATTACGGTGAATGGCAAACCGTTTGTGTCAGTTGCCAGGTCGGTTGTCCTTTAGGTTGTACTTTTTGTGCCACCGGTAAAATGGGTTTCAAGCGCAATTTAACTGTCGAGGAAATTATTGATCAAATTCTTTATTGGAACCATAACATTTATCCCCAATACGTCGGCCGAATTGTTTTTATGGGTATGGGTGAGCCATTTCTTAATTGGGACAATCTTGTCGAAGCCCTTCGAATTATCAAAGAATCAGTTGGCATTGGTGCTCGCAAAATCAGCATTTCCACTGCCGGTGTTGTTCCCGGAATTATTGCCTTTACCAAGTTAAAAACCGAAATCAATTTAGCCATCTCGCTTCATTCTTTATCCCAAAAAGTTCGACAATCAATTATGCCCATAGCCAGGCAATATCCGTTACCCGAACTTCTCGATGCTATTAAGCTTTATACCAAAAAAACCAAACGACAACTATTTTTAGAGTACGCCCTAATTAAGGACGTCAATGATTCCGATCAGGATTTAGCCCTTATCATCGACCTTTTAAAATCAAACCATCTTTATCATCTTAATTTAATTCCTCTTAATCAAGTCGAAGGTGGGCTTATTCCCTCGCCTAGATTAAAGTATTTTGAAGAAAAACTTACTTCTGCCGGTGTCAATTTTTCCATCCGTCAATCAATTGGTACTGACATATCATCGGCCTGTGGTCAACTTATTATCGAATCTTAGGCTATAATATAACTTATGCTAATCGACGAATCCCGAATTATTGTCAAAGCTGGTAGTGGCGGTAATGGTGTTTACCACATGTATCACGACAAAATGCGACCAAAAGGTGGTCCCGATGGTGGCGATGGTGGCAAAGGAGGGGATGTCTATTTTAAAGCAGTATCCGATATTAGTCGTCTAAACCAATTTCGTCATCATCGTAAAATCGAAGCCGAGAACGGTCAAAACGGTGGATCAAACCAAAAAACCGGTAAAGACGGTGAGGATTTGATTGTCGAAGTACCGTATGGTTCTGTTATCAATTTTGACAATGGTACTAGCCTGGAATTACCCAACGTTGGCGACATCAAAATGGTTGCCAAAGGCGGCGAAGGCGGCAAAGGTAATCACCATTTTCGTTCAGCCACCAATCAACAACCAACTCAGTTCACCCTAGGTCGGGTAACTGAACCAAAAAATATCTTCATCGAGCTCAAATTAATCGCCGACATCGGTCTAATTGGTCTCCCCAACGCCGGTAAAACCTCTCTTTTAAACGAATTAACCCAAGCCAATGCCAAAGTCGCCAACTATGCTTTCACCACTCTCGAGCCAAATCTTGGCGTTACTCGTGGTGGCAAAATAATTGCTGATATCCCCGGACTCATCGAAGGTGCCTCCGAGGGCAAAGGTCTTGGCATCAAATTCCTCCGCCATATTGAAAGAACCAAATATCTTGTTCATTGTTTATCTTCCGAATCAACCAACCCCGAAGCCGACTATCAAGTCGTTCGTCATGAATTGGAAAATTATAGTTCAGTTTTAGCCTCAAAACCAGAAATTCTTATCTTTACCAAAACCGACATCAACACACTCAAGTCAACCCTGAAACCAAAACTGTCGGTCTCGATAATCGATTCCGACAGTCTTAAAAGTCTAAACGATTTAATCGCTAGCTTAACTTAACGCTTTTTTCATTTTGTCCCAGTCTTTCTTAAAATAGCTGGTAATTTTGGTCACGCTTCCTTTTGCGCCCTCAATATCTCCCTTAAAATCGGCTACAACCTCATCGACCACTTTTCCATATTTCTCTTTGTCAATTTCCAATCCAGCATTCTTAACTGTTGCTACCTTGGACACAATTGCCGATTTAATTTCATTATATTTTCGGACTGCTTCTTCAGTTGCTTTTCCATACACATCTTTTACTCGAAGTTTAGTTTCAGTCGCTTCGGTTTTAACTTTTTTACTGATTTGCAAAGCTAGCTTTGCAATATCTTCGCGGGTTTCTTTACCCGATTTTGGAGCCAAAAGTAAGCCACCCACCGCACCGGCTAGTGCACCAAATAACCCAGCCAAGAAAAATTTACCAGAATTTTTTGCCATATATATAAAATTAAAAATTAACTCATTTAATTCTAACGTATTTTTGCCCTAAGAGCAAAGTAATCCTTACTTTCTATTTCAAAATAATCTTTTTCGTTTGCTGTAGCAAAATATACTTTATCAATTTGACCAATTATTAAGTTATATTCTCCGTTGTTTATTACTATCTTTACCGCTTTCGCTTTTTGGATATCAATCGATGGCAGGTATTTTACGCCGTTTAAATTGGCTATTTTTTCCACAAATACTTTGTCCTTAATATTTATTTTTGTTTCTATAATTCCATTTGTAGCCTTAATTTCATTTATTTTATTTGGCTCTATTTTTGTCACTGTCATATCGGCAAACGACTTATTATCCAAAATCAAATTAGTTTGGTACACCTTGTCAGAATTTGGCAACTTAACGTAGGAAAAAGTGTAGTTCGTGTCTATCTTACCAAGTAAGATACTTTTTGAATTAACTGCAATTTCCACCTTTGGTTCACCAAATCCATACAACAATTCTTTTGATTTATTATCCGATACTACTTTTCCAATAGTCAATTGCGATAGTTTTTTGACATAATTTTCTGTTGTTTCTTTTAATGCCGGTTGTTTAATCTCCCCAATTCTTAGCCACCATCTATCTCCATCTTTTTCGACACAATTTTCGTTGATACAAAATTTGTTTATTTCCCCTTCAAAATATGGCTTATTTACCCCTTCACCTCTATTAGTCCAAAAATACCCACCCATTAAGGCCAATAATATGACAAGTATCGCTATATTCCAATTACTTTTTTCTTTTATCCACTGCATTGATGGTTAAGAAAACCAATATCAAAATTAAAATCGGTGAAGCCAGATTTACAACCCGAACCATCATTTTTTGATTATCAATCAATTCTTTTATCGGTCTCAACTCCAAATTTTTTCCTCTAATCTCTGTTAATTTGCTATCTGCCGACACATAATCAACCAGGTTAAGTGCTAGCAACAAGTTCCGTTGATTGTTAAACACAAACTGGTCAGCCACAAAATCAGCATCAGCAATTACTGCTAGTTTTTTTGTCTTGCTCACCGCTCCCAGAACAAAACTACTAGTTTCTCCAATCAATTTGGCGTTTTGAGGAGTTAGGTCACTCCAGCTATCAGTTGCCACCGATTCATCCGACGACCAAAACAATGCCTCCGCTCGATCATCAATACTAATTGGCGACACCCAGGCCATCGCCAGCGTACTTACAGCCATTGTTGCTGGAATTGCCCGGTTTATATTATCCTCGCTTATCTGAGGCCAGTAAGCGTATTGGGTCCTAAAACTCCCGCTTTTAGTTTTAAATTCAGCGATTACGCCATTTTTATCCATTACCAATTTGTTTTCAATTAACATCCCGTTATCGGCCAGAAGTTTTTCCAAACCGCTATCTTCATTCTTCGAAGCCACCATATTTCCGTTAACCGCCACTTTGTCCGTTAGCATCAACAACCCTTTTCCACTCTCCACCCATTTTTCAATAATTTCGATATTATTTTTCTCAATTTTTGGATTACCAACAATTACCATGCTATTAGCCTCATTATCCAACTCCACAATTTTCTCTGACAAATTAATTGGAGTAACTTCAAAACCCATTGTTAAGTATTTGGAAAATAATTCCAACCCTTCCTGGCTTGTAGTATCGGCCGCGATTAATAATTTTGGTAATTTACCAGCAATCATTCTATTTAAAGTACTGGCAATCATATATTCTAGGTTTCCAATATCGGAAGCAATTGGCACCACTTCGCTTTTACCTCCATATTCCATTGCCATTGCCAAGTAAGTCGATTGAATTTCAAACTTATCGTTTTGGATCGATGAATATTGAAAAGGTGAAATACCCAAATTATCGGCTTCTTTCTTTAATTCCGAATCTGTATTTGGGTCACCATACTTAACTACGAATTTTGTCGGATTAATTTTGGAATAAGCACTCAAGTTGCTTTTTATCGTTTCTGCTACTGGTTTTATTTCAGCTGGCAGTTCTTTGCTTAGGTACACTTTAATATTTACAATATCGTCCAAATTTCCAATTATTTCCCTCGTCGCTCCGCTTACCGAATGAGCCTTATTAGAAGTTATGTCAATTTTAGGGATTATATTTGTTACTAGGGCAATGGCATTTACCACTACAATTAGGACGATCAAATTTATGCCGGTAAAATAAGTTTGTAATTTTTTCATTTGTCTTTTGCCTTCAACACCATAACCGCCAGTATCAAATTAACTGCGATCCATGATCCAAAGAAAAGTATTTCAGCTGGATCAATTAGTCCATTATTTAGGTTAATTGTTCTCAATGCCAAGCTCAGATAACCAAGTATTTCTCCCACCACTTTCGGCATCCGATCCAGCACCACCCCCTGGCCAATAAAATTATTTAATATCAAAAATACTGTCGTTGCCAAAAACGCCACAATCGAAGAATTAGTTAAGCTTGACCCCAGTATCCCCGTGGCCACATAAGCACTACCTATTAAAAATACCCCGACCAAACCTCCAGCCAACACTCCGGTTTCCGGATTTCCAATTACATACATTGTCACCACACTCGGTATCAGCAAAATCAAAGTTGATATAAGAAAAATTATTGCTCCAATGAATTTTCCCAACACTACCTGAGTTTCGTTAATTGGTAAGGTCAATAGGAGTTCCCAGTTTCCGCTCTTTTTTTCATCTGCGATCAGCCCCATCGTAATTGCCGGTATAAAAATCGAGAACAAAAATATCATAATAGAAAATAATGGCGCCAAAGTCGATTGTCCTCCCACAAAAACATCATTTAAAAATATCCACAATGATACGATTATCAGTAGGCCGGAGAAAATATATCCGGTCGGAGACTTAAGTAAGCTAAAAAATTCTTTTCTGGCAATTGTCCAAATTTGTTTCATGCTGTTAACTCCACAAATTTCTTTTCCAAATTTCTAATTTTCTTAATTTCATCATCCAGTACAATTTTTCCTCGGTTAATTATCAGTACCCTTGAACACACTTCTTTGGCCTCAGGCAAAATATGTGTCGATAGAATGACCAGTCTGTCTTTTCCCAAAGCTTTAATCAATTTGCGAATTTCAATAATTTGGTTTGGGTCAAGTCCTGTTGTTGGTTCATCTAAGATCAATATCTTTGGGTCTCCCAGTATTGCTTGAGCCAGTCCGGTTCTTTGTTTATATCCTTTCGACAATGTTTCAATCTTTTTATGACAAACTTCAAGAAGTCCACATTCTTCGATCACTTTCACAATCTCTTTTTGGCTCACACCTTTTAATTTAGCCATAAATTCCAAATATTCAGTTACCTTTATATTGCCATACAGTGGATTACCTTCCGGTAAATAGCCAATTAGTTTCTTGCTCTCTATTAGTTTTGGATCAAATATTTTGTTACTCCACTTTATTACACCAGCCTCGGCCATCAAATATCCACTTATTATTCTCATCAAAGTAGTTTTGCCAGCACCATTGGGACCCAATAATCCGATTACTCCTTTTGCTTCGGTCTTAAAGCTCACATTATCAACCGCTTTAGTCTCTCCAAAAGTTTTACTAATTTGATTCAGTAACAACATAATTATTTTTATCACATCGAGCGAGTTTGTGCTTCCATCCAGTGGGGGTTAGTTTCGACTGTTAGTTCCAAGTATACTTTTTTGCTCGACATCAATTCCAGTTCTTTTCGGCTATTATAGCCAATCTCTTTAATTTTTTGACCACCGCTTCCGACGATAATTTTCTTGTATCTATCAGCCGTAGTGATAATTTTGGCTTTAATCACAATTATATTCCCCTTATCTTTGATATCAGTCACCTCGACATTAATAGTGTAAGGAATTTCATCTCGTAAAAACAAATAGGTTTTTTCTCTAATAATTTCAGCCACAAATTCAGTTCCCTCCATTCCAATTACTGGTTTGCCTTTTTTGTGAACCGCTTTGGTTTCGGCTCTCACCTGATCTTCTTCTTTTTCTGGAAGCAACTCGATAATTAAGTTAATCAAACCCTTTATATTAATTTCTTTTAAAGCACTAGTTTTAATAAATTTGTCAAATTCATCTTCCATATATTCATAATCAGCCAAATGATCTTTGGTTCCTACCGCTTTATCCAGCTTGTTATACACCAATATTTTTTTACATTCGAGTTTGCGTACAATTCCAAGCATTTTGTTTTCCTCTTCATTCTTTGGTCGGGAAATATCAACCACCATTATGGCCACATCAGCCAAAGTCGACTCTTTTGGTGCTTCTGTATTTACTCTTTTCCCCATCATATCATCAACTTTACCGATAATTCCCGGAGTATCAGAAATCATTATAATTCCTTTTTCATTTTCAAACACTACCCTAGTAATTTTCCTAGTTGTTTGAGGTAGGGGAGAAGTGATCGACACTTTCTGTTGCATGATGGCATTTATCAATGACGATTTACCGGTATTTGGTCTTCCCAAAAACACTGCTCTGCCGTATTTTATTGTCTTATTCATCTGTTGTATTGTATCTTATTTCAAGTTAGTCTTTGACACTTAGCACTGCTTTTGCTAGACTGCTAAATATGACCGACACAACTTCAGCAATTCAACCTGTCAAAAAAATACTTCCCCTGATTCCGCTCCGCAACTTGATCATGTTTCCCTCTGTCGAAACTTCACTTTTTTTTGGTCGCAAAGAGTCGATGAATTCCTTGCTTCACGCCTTCGACAATACCAACAAAATGGTCATTGTTACCAGTCAACGCAATCCCAAAGTTGAAAATCCCACTATTGATGATCTATATACTGTCGGTGTTTTAGCCAAAATCGAACATATTCTTCACACCGACGGTAGCCTTCACGCCATTGTCCGTGGTGTTACTCGCGTCAACATTGTCGACCTGGTCCAAGTTGACCCTTACTATGCCGTTGAGTATGTTGATCTTCCCGTTATCACCGAATCAGTCACTGATATCCAACAATCAGCCCAAGCCCTCATGGATCAGTTGAAAAAAGCTTTTGCTATGGGTCGCCAATTTGACCTACCAGCCATGATGCAGTTATCAACCGGAGTTAGTAGTAGTGATTTAGCCGACCAGGTTTGTTTTTCAGTTGAGGCCAAACTAAATGAAAAACAGCAAATGCTAGAAACTCTTTTAATTTCCCAACGACTTCGTACCGCCACTGAATTTCTATTAAAAGAAATGAAAGTTGCCGAATTAGAAAAATCGATTGAGGATAAAACTCAGGAAAAATTCAACTCGGGCATGAAACGAAATGTCTTAGAAGAGCGCAAACGCCAAATCGAAAAAGAGCTCCGACGATTGGGCAAAACCGAAGAAGGCGAAATGGGTGATTTGGAAAAGAAAATTAAAAAGTTAGTCATGCCCAAGGACATCAAGAAAAAAATGCTAAAAGAACTAAAGCGTCTCGAAGAAATGGGTCCGATGTCTCCCGAATCTAGCTACATTCGAACTTATTTGGAAACTGTCACCGAAATGCCCTGGGGAAAGTATGACAAATCAAGTTTATCCGTTTCCAAAGCTTCCACTATTCTTGACGACGACCACTATGGCATTAAGGATGCCAAAGAAAGAATCCTAGAGTATCTTTCAGTTTTAAAACTCAAAGAACAATCCAAAAGTAAGGACGCCGACTCGGCCACCGCCAACATTCTCTGTTTTATTGGCCCTCCCGGTGTTGGTAAAACATCTTTGGGCAAATCAGTTGCCAAAGCACTCAATCGCAAATTTATTCGCGCATCTTTAGGCGGAATTCGTGATGAGGCCGAGATTCGTGGTCATCGTCGAACTTACGTCGGCGCCATGCCCGGCCGAATTATCAAGGGTCTCAAGGATGCCAAATCAATGAATCCAGTTTTCATGCTCGATGAGGTCGACAAAATTGGAGCAGATTTTCGTGGCGATCCATCAGCCGCTCTTTTGGAAACTCTTGATCCCGAGCAAAACCGCGAATTTGTCGATCATTACATGGATTTTCCAGTCGATCTTTCCAAAGTATTTTTCATTTTAACCGGCAACGATATTTCTACCATTCCCTACGCTCTTCGCGATCGTTTGGAAATTATCAACTTTAGCGGCTATACTCCCGATGAAAAATTCCACATTGCCAAAAAATACTTAGTCGATAAAGAATTAAAATCAAACGGTTTGACGGCCAAAAACATTACTCCATTCACCGATGGAATTCTCAAGTTTATTATCGAAAATTATACTCGCGAAGCCGGTGTGCGTAGCCTACAACGTGTTTTCGCCACCTTACTTCGCAAAGCCGCCCGTAAAATTGTTACCAAAAAAATTACCAAAGTAAATCTTAACGACGAAAGAATTATCAAAAAATATTTAGGTCCACAGCGTTATTCTTCACAGTTAAAAAATAAAAAAGATACAGTTGGAGTCTCTACTGGTTTAGCCTGGACATCGGTTGGTGGCGAAATTCTATTTATCGAAGTCAACATCATGCCCGGCAAAGGTTCGCTCATTTTAACCGGCAAGCTCGGTTCAGTTATGAAAGAATCCTGCCAAGCCGCTTTATCCTTTGTTCGCAGTCAAGCCAAGGAGTGGGGAATAACCCAAGATTTTCACAAAATCGATATCCATGTCCATGTCCCCGAAGGCGCTACTCCCAAAGACGGCCCTTCCGCTGGAAGTGCTATCACTACTGCCTTAGTTTCGGCCTTAACTGGCAAAGCAGTCCCCAGTACTGTCGGGATGACCGGTGAAATTACACTTCGAGGCAACGTCCTTGAAATTGGTGGACTAAAAGAAAAAACTATTGCCGCTACTCGAGCAGGTCTAAAAACGGTCTTTATCCCCAAGGACAACAAAAAATCATTAGTCGATGTTCCCTCCGAGGTCAAAAAAGCCATCAAATTTATTCCTGTCGAGCACTATTCCGAGATTTACAAAAAACTTTTTGGCTAACAATTCCAGCAATTAGGTAGAAAAAAAGATAAGTGTTGAGGCTAACTACATTTGTCATGCTAATAAGCACAAAACCTATTAACGCGAGTAAATTATCTTGCGCCCAAACATGGTTTAAATTTTTAAGTAAGCTCCTAAATAATATATATAGTAGCCACAAATACAGTCCTCCTCCAATCAAGCCACTGGCTGTTGTAATTTCCAACAATTCATTGTGAGCCTTATCAACCCTAATATTTTTAAGGTCAAAGTCATTCTCTTTTAGTGTTGATTCAAAAGCTAGGGAAAAGTTTTCCACTCCCCATCCGGATATTGGCCGTTTGGTTATCGCCTCTATTGCGTGTCTCCATATCAGTGTTCTGTCTTCAAACAACGATTTTGGCCTTTGGGGATATATCAAAACCAGAAGTATCCCCACCAATCCTACCAGCAACCCAAACCTAACCTTATTTTTAACCAGCCAATATGATTTCCCCACCAAAATTAAACCCAAAACGATTAGTGACCCCCTCGAGTCAGTTAGCAATACTCCTATCAAATAAATCGGGAATAGCCATATGTTTTTGCAGTAGGCAAACGACAGAGCGACAAAAGCACCAGCAAAATTCGGGTTTCCCATATTCCCCGATAATCGGCCAAATACGTTATATATTGGCATTTCAAACCATCTCAGTGCCACCCATTGTCCAACCAAAAAAACCGAATTTAGTATCCCGCTACCAGCGATTATCCAGTTAAAATTTTTCAAAATGGAAAATTTTCTTGATACCAAGTAATATATCTGCAAATAACAAACCATCGTCACGATTCCTTGATATCGATAATATTGCCCAAAGATCGAGGATATTACATCTCTTCCCAATATACTCACCAAAACCTGCCAACCAAACAAGGCCAGCAGTAGTTTATCAAGTATTGATAACTTGACATTATAGGTCTTGCCTGGTAACATCAGAGCCACTGCCACAAACACATTCGATACACACAAGAAACTGACCGCTTTAATCAGTTCGTATCGATCAACGTAACTCTGGCTCGATAAATAGGGTAATAGCCCAAATAAAATTATTATTACAATTCTTTCAAACATATGAACAAATTTACCAAAATAATTCCTTTCTTATTATTGGCTATAATCTTGCCCCTAGCAATGACCAAATCTTCCAGTATCGTCTCGGCTATTTACACCCTGTCAGCCCCAATTACCGCTCCTATTACTCCTCCTTTGGTCACTCCAACAATCGTCCCTACTATTGTTCCTACAATTACCCCCACCATCAAGCCAATCAGAATAATCCGACCTCGTCCCACTGTTGGTCAATGTCAACCATGTCCCGTTGGTGTCAAGTGCACCATGAACTGCTTGATTGCCTACTAATCTTTAGTTATCTTCTCAACTCTGCTTCTCACACAGGGAGTATTAAGCTTTTGAAGCTCTTTTAGTACATCGTAACCACCGATAGCGTCAACAAAAGCTATCCCTGTTACAAGATAAAGTTGGGTGCAATCAACTCTGTTTCCTCTTGTGCATACTCTACAGCCCTCATTTATATTTTGCTGTCTTCTGGCTACCACCTCCTCCCTTGTCAATTCATCACCAGTTATTTCGGCTATGGTCCCTCTAAAATTGTGTTTGCACGTATATTTAAATTCAATACCGGATGCAAATGGAATTACTTCAGTTATTTTTTTTCTTGAAAATAATCTGTCTAATAATTTCATAATTATTGTCTAAATTTATAATTACATTTGCTCGATTGTTTCAACTCCCAAAAGCCACAGTCCTTTGTGGATCACATTAGCCGTAGTTTTAGTCAAAAATACCCTCCATGTTTCTTCATTCGATCCGATAATTTTGTTTTTGGCATAAAACTCATTGTATTTTCTAGCCGTTGTCAGCAGGTATTCTGCCAGAACTGAGGGTGAAAACCGGGTCGCACTTTCTACCAGTTTTTCTTCAAATCTTCCTAGTTCTCGAAGAAGCGAAATCTCCACCTCATTAGCTGATGTAGGAATTTGCTCCATATTTTTTTGCTCCACTACCTCGGTTTTGCCAAGTACACTTTGGCATCTGGCATAGGTATACTGCAAGTAAGGCCCCGAATCGCCATCCATACTCATCATTTTATCCCAGTCGAAAATTATGTCTTTTCTTGGATCTTGCGACAAATCATTGAACTTGATCGCTCCAATAGCTACTTTGGTAATCTTCTCCTCGCCGTTATCGGGTGCAATTTTCTTTGCCTCCGTCATTGCTTTATCAATAACGTCGGACAAATGAATCGTTTTTCCCTTTCTAGTCGAAAATTTTCCATCAATAAAGCGAATTAATCCGTGTGCAACGTGGTAAAACTCAGTGTTCCACCCCAACATTTTGGCAGTTTCAAATACTTGTCGAAAATACAATTCTTGATCAGCCCCAACTTCATACACAATTAAATCAGGCTTCCAGGTTTCCATTCTGTATTTAATGGTCGCCAAATCTCTCAAAAAGTAGGTTGTTGCCCCATTGGATTTGGTTACAATCGCAATAGGCATTTTCTCAAATTCAATAATTCTGGCCCCTTGGCTATCTTTGAGTAATTTATTGTTCTCCATCAGTTTCAACACATCTGCCATTTTGTCTTGGTAAAATGACTCACCCAAAGCATAGTCAATATTTACGCCTAGCAGTTGGTACATACTATTAAATTCTTTTATCGATATATCAATGCATTTTTGCCAAATTTCCTTGGCCTCAGGATCACCTTTTTCCAATTTCGAAAACCATTCTCGACCTTCATCTTCCATTTCCGGATGCGTTTCCGCCTCTTCGTGGAATTTTACGTATAGTTTTTCCAAATCACCAATTGTCAAATCGCTTATTTCAGTTTCTACCGGATTCCATTTTTTAATAGCCACAATTAGTTTTCCAAATTGTGTTCCCCAATCTCCCAAATGATTATCCCCAATCGTGTTCCATCCCAAATATTTGTAAATATTATATATAGCTTGACCAATATTAGTCGATCTTAGGTGGCCAATTCCAAAAGGTTTGGCAATATTTGGTGCCGAATAATCGATTACCATGGTTTTGCCCTGTCCGTGTTTGGAAAACTTTTCCATCATTACATTGTCAAAATTCAAATCTTCCGCTTCGTCAAGCAATATTTCTTTACTCAAGTACATATTAATGAATCCCGGTCCAGCCACTTCCACTTTTTCAAAAATCTTTTCTTGTTCAATTTTATTTACAATCTCTTCTGCCACAACACGTGGGTTCTTCTTCTCCACGTTCGCTACCACCATCGCTACGTTAGTAGCATAGTCACCAAACTTTTCATCACTCGGGTGTTCGATATTTATGTTTTTAACCCCAGTGGCTTTAATCAATATATTCTCAATTTTTTCAACAATTGCCGTTTTTTCCATAAGCTATTTTACCAAAGGTATATAATTATGATGTGAAGGAAATTACCAAACGCGGTCGCTGTCACAACTGTCGCCACGGTATACAAGTTACCAATACTCGAGAGATTCAACAAATCAATCCTGAAGGTGAAATTTTTACTGTAACATTTTTTGACAATCAAAAACATTATTGTTTTGTCCCTATAAAAACTCGATTTACTGACAAAGATAGGGGTAATATAAATTATTCAGGTCTACGTGTACGTCGCAACTTTCGCTGTCCTCTTTGGCAACCAGAAATTTAAAAAACCTTAGTCCCGGCTGGCAAATCTTTTTCCAATATCAATATCGACATTTTGTCTATTTTCTCGTCTTCAGCGCCTACTATCATCGCCTCCGACAATTCGCCCATCACCTTCTTGGGAATCACGTTAACCACAAAAATAGTTTTTTTATTAACCAATTCCTCTGGAATATAAAAATGTCTGATTCCCGAATACACCACCCTTTTCCCGAGTTCCCCAAAATCTACCACCATTCGAATCAATTTTTCCGACCCTTCCACATTAATAGCCTGTTCGATCAACCCAACTCGTGTTTCCACTTTTATAAAATCATCCCACGTTATTTGATTCATAATATGCATTTTAACATCCCCCTCCTTTCTTCAAAGGAGGGGTTAGGGGTAGATTTTTGCTATCATTAATTATGCAACCACTTTCTACTCTTACTTTTGACAAAATATCCCCCATAAAACTAATCTCATTCGATAGCGATGGTGTTCTAGTCAAGAAGGGGACCGATCTCACTTCTTTCCCCGACGGCTCTTTTTCTCAAAAAACCAATTTCGTCTCTCAATCAGTTCTCGACAAACTTGCCATTCTAAAAAATCATTTTCAAATCGTCGTCAACAGTGGTCGCAATAGTCTTTATCTTACCGATATCTATCACCCTATCCTTTGGGATAATGTCACTCTTATATCTGAGATTGGTATATTTCTAACCGGTTCTGGTTTTATGGTCCAAACTTCACCTCTTGATAGCTACGAACTATCAGTTATTAACAGCATCAGAGCTGATTTATCCCGCTTAATCGGTGATCCTCGTGTCAAAGGATTTGAGCCAAAACAATTTTTAACTACCCTCCATTGTCATTCCGAAGTTCCCGAAGTTATTGATATCGTCAAAAAGTATGACGTTGAAAATCGTTTTTATTGTTGGTGGAATCTTGAAGCCTACGATATCAATTCCAATAAATTTTCCAAAGTTAATGCTCTAAAAAAACTAATAACACTCAAAAACCTAACCCCCGATCAAGTAATGTCAGTAGGCAACGGTATCAACGATCGTGATTCAGTCACTTCACAATTTCTTAATATCTCCACCGACCCCGAGAACCTTGTCACCGACGACTTTTTTGTGAAAGACGAACATCTAGGTGGTGAACAAATCCTCGACCACCTCATCTCTTTGGTACAATAACTCCATGAGTCTCAAGTGTTCTTTGGAAACTACATGTCCAAATTGCCGATACGCAATTGCCAAAACAGTTGGGGTTGAAATTCTCCGTCCTAGAAATGAAAAATCCCCCTATAAACGAAGCGCTGCACTAGTTCTTCGAGTCGCTGTTTGCAATGGACCCGATTATTTGCCTAATTCGGGTTATGAAATTACCGATCCAGAAAATACCAGTTGTGAAGGGTTTGAAATACGACACTCATGAAACTTTATCAACCAAAACCAGAAATACTTCGCAAATACGCCCAGGTGTTGGTCAATTTTGCCCTCAATGGCGGACAAGGCATAAAACCGGGGGAGGTTGTTGTCCTCCAGGTCCCCGAATCAGCCAAGCCTCTTCTAAAAGAGCTTTATCAAGTTGTCCTACAGTCCAAAGCCCACGCCATTATCCACTATCTTCCCGACGACTTAGATCGATTATTTTTTGATAATGCCACCGAAGAGCATCTTAATTTTTTCCCTGCCAAGCTTCTTCGTGGACGGGTCCGCCAAGCCAATCATTTTCTTTCAGTTATTGCCGAGACCAACAAGCATGAGCTCGAAGGGATCGATCCCAAGAAAATCATGCAAAAAAGCATTGCCTTCAAGCCTTACATGGATTGGCGCAATCGCAAAGAAAACCGCGGTCGCCTTACCTGGACACTCGGCCTTTATCCTACACCCGCCATGGCCGCCGAAGCTGGGTTGACTCTTCGCGAATGTTGGAACCAAGTTATCAAAGCCTGTTATTTAAATCATCGTAATCCGGTCAAAAAATGGCAATCTATTCAAAATAATATTAAAAGAATAAAAAGAAAACTTAATAAGCTCGACATAGTGTCATTAAATATCAAATCGACCAATACCGATTTGAACATTGGTATCGATAAAAATCGTCAGTGGTTAGGCGGTGATGGTCGCAATATTCCCAGTTTTGAAGTTTTTATTTCTCCCGATTGGCATGCTACTTCTGGCCACATCAGTTTTGATATGCCTCTTTATCGATATGGCAATGAAATCCGTGATATCTATTTGGAATTTGAAAGTGGTGTAGTAACCAAGGCCACCGCCACAAAGGGTGAGTCAGTGCTTAAGAATATGATTTCAACCAAGAATGCCGACAAAGTAGGGGAGTTTTCCCTTACCGACATTCGCATGTCCAAAATATCTCGATTTATGGCTGAAACTTTATATGATGAGAATTTTGGTGGCCAACATGGCAACACTCATATCGCTTTGGGTATGGCTTACCAAGAATCCTACTCCGGTGATCTAAAAAAAGTTTCCATAGACGAGTGGGCCAAAATGGGCTACAACGATTCCGTTGTCCACACTGATATAATTTCCACCGCCCCTCGCATCGTCACCGCTACCCTTTCCGACGGTTCAAAAAAAATAATATATAAAGATGGAAAATTTAATATATAAATGGCCCGAATAATTGAAGTACCCACAAATCAACTAATTCTTACAAACAGTGGGATTATAAGAAGTAAAGTTGAAAAACTAGTTAGTTTAGGAGCTACAGCTGTAAGCAGAATAAAACCTCTCCCATCAGTTAGTCAATTTCACGAAACTTTTTATGTTTTGGATGGCAACCACCGAATTGCCGCTCTTATTCAACTAGGTCACGGTTTTGTAAGAGTGAATTTAGTCGAGGTTTACTCCTTTAGCCCAGACGATTCTTTACTGGCACAGTTTCGCTATAGTGGTTATTAATTCGTGTTAATATTTCCTATGAACAATCTAATCATCGAAGACATTGTTATTGGCACAGGCGCTGAAGTTAAAGTCGGCGACAATATTATGATTCACTATCTTGGTACTTTGGAAAATGGCACCAAGTTTGACAGTTCCTACGATCGCAACCAACCGTTTGATACTCAAATCGGAGTTGGCATGCTTATCCCAGGTTGGGATCAGGGAATTCCTGGCATGAAAGTCGGTGGCAAACGCAAACTCACCATTCCTTCAGAACTAGGTTATGGAGCTCGAGGTGCTGGCAATATTATTCCCCCCAACGCTACCTTGATTTTCGAAGTCGAGTTAATCGATATAATTAACGATTAATGGCCAAGGTAGATAGTTTGGATCAGTATCTCCAAGGTAAAATCGAAAGCCCCACAAAACAGCTAAAATTTGAGTTGATTCTCTATCTGGTACTCATGTTTTTCTTTTTAGGACCCCTATTTGTCGCCTTCAACCAGTTTTCTCCTTGGTACACCTATCCATTTTTCGCCATAATAATTATCGCTACAATTTTTGGAATCAAAGGCACTATTGGCAATTCTGTTAAAGTAAATAATCAAATCAAAGCATACCTTCAGGATCAGCAACTCCTGTCCCAATGGTCTCAATCCAAACTAATATTTACCATGGCCGATACCAAAATATACCAAAGTTCCGATTATCTTTATATTTTGGAGGATGCCAATGTTGATGTTCTGATTTTAAAAATTAGTGATATTCGGCAAGTCGTTATAAAAATCAAATTTTATCGTCGCACCAAACTGGGCGGCGGTGGATTTTTCTGGGATATCGAATTTATCCCCCATATTGCCTCAAAACAGCAAATTGGTCTTGAATTCCCAAAAAAAGGGTCGGTCACTTCTGTGGACGATTTGAATTCTGGAGTTCCTGCGTTAATTACCCGGCTCTCATCAATATTTGCAAGTCTATCTTATACCTATATGCCTTTGGATTTATCGCTCGATGATGATAAATTGTTAGTTGAGTGGTCTAAAAAAATTAATCATTAAATACAAAAGTGTCAAAAACTAAATTTGTCCTTCTTGCCTTATCAGTTTTATTTTTAAGTTCCTGCCAGAAAACAACTTCATGCAACGGCAAGCTTGAAACCATTAAAGCCAATACTCAATGGACTGTTGACGATGAATTAAAAATTGGTAGCGGTAATTTTTGGAATGAGAACAATGTTGATTCATTTGGTGTTTGGTTATATTTCAGATCAAATTCCGATAACAACGCTTCGTTTCGTCTTAAATCAGGTGATGAAACCAAAGTTGCTAACTACACCATCAAAGTCAACTCAATCGATATTGGCCAACAAACAGCCGATGTCTGCGTGAGCAAATAATTCCTTTTTACCAAAGCGCCCTAACAGTTGGATTGTTCACCAAGCGGACTTTAGCCTGATTAATTAACTGACGTATTCTTTCTCGGGTTACTCCTAGCTTTTTACCAACCTCCTCCAATGACATTGGTTCAGAGCCTTTAAATCCAAAATAAAAATCAATAACTTGTCTTTCTCGAGGAGGCAAATTTCTCAATTCAATATCAAGAATATATGAGATTATATTGTCTTCAGCTTGTTTACCAGTCGAATGTTTTCGACTTGGTAATTGGTCGTCTAGTGGAACCGAAAACCCTCGTTCCCATAACTTCTCATACTTCACTATCAATCTCGATAATTTGGCCACCCTAACAGCTTCTGTTCCAGTGATATGCCTTATCCACCACATATCCTGATACTTTGATAGCAAACTTCTAGCAATTTCTTCGACCAACGGCTCACGGCATTCTTTCCCTCTAATTTTATCTTTCTCTTTGAAAATTAATGCCACATATTCCGATAAATGTGGCGGCGTTTTTATTGTTTGTTCCCTAAAAGCCAATATATATTTACTAATCCAAGGTCTGGCGTAGGTAGAAAATTTTGCTCCACGGTTTTGATCATATGACGCGATCGCTTCTTCCAATCCTAAGTTCCCTTCTTGAATCATATCTTCGATTCCATTACCGGTGGATATATATCCGAAGGCAACCGACATCACCATCCTTTGGTGTGTTAGCACCAGTAAGTCATGTGCCATATTTCTTTCTTTCTCACTATTCCCATTTTTAATTGCCCTAATCACCACCTTTTCTTCGTCTGGAGTTAGTAGGTCAATCATCCCAATTTCATTCATCCAAGCTCCCAGGGGGTCTCTGACGATTCTATCCACATCAACTTGCCCTCTTACGATAAAACCATCCGTATATCCGCGTTTGTTAACCACCTCAAAAATATCTTTGAATCTTTCTGGCGACATGGGTATTTTTTTTACATTACCATTGGCTACTATCCGTTATTCCTAACAAATAATGTATTATATCAAACTATTTGTTAGTGATCGGTTAGAAGGTTGTTCGCCGCTTTTTAATAGTGACCCCCGTAATCCCTATTTTGGAACATCTGATTGCCAGCATACGACAACTTTATGAACAACTCAAGAAGTTGGGTTTTACCCATTATCAAGGTAAAATTATAGTTATTAATTACAAGATCAAAGACTAACCAATGAATACCACGGACTCTTATAAACAAATAATTAAAAAAATAAACGAATTACTAAACACCAATGTAAAAATTACCGGTGTACCTCCTCAAGGGATGGATAGTGAGGTATTTTTTGTAGTTGACGAAAATAAAAAAGAATATGCCATTAAATATGGCACCGGAGCAGATACTGATGCCTTTGCTTACAATCTCTTACAAACAAAAAAAATAAACGTTCCGGCTCCAAAAGTATTTGGTTTTTTTAATGTCAACGGAAAACCAGGAATAATTCTAGAAAAATATAATTTTCCACTTCTTGAAGCAATTCCTACTGATAAAATGGCCCGATATATTTCTTCAATGTTAAAAAATCTAAAAGAAATTCATAAAATTAATTTTGACCAGACTAAACATTTACTGTGGAAAGATTATTTATTATCCAAATTCGACAGTTCCGATCCCAACCTAAATTGGATCAAGATATCTAGTAGAAAGGGATTGAATAAAGAACTAGTTTTAAACTCAATCGAAAAGATATTGGTTACGATAAAACAGACCGATTTTACAGACACTCCGCTTTCATTTTTACACACCGATTTTAATCAAAGAAATTTATTTATCGACCCTAACTCAAACAACATAGCAGGCATCATCGATTGGGGAGAAGCCACCTATGGTGACCCAATCTATGATTTTGCCAGAATCAGAATGTTAATCTGGCATTTTAACTTAGGCAAGGAAACTGTCAATAAATATTACGAATTAATGGATTACACAGGCGGAGAGATGAAACTTGATAATTTGTATTGGATAAGTCGAGTAATTGAATATTTAGCCTACTATTCAGAAGAATTGAACGAATTTAATATTGGCAGGATAAAAATGCACCAAGATTTCTTAAGTAAATACCACTGGCAAGAATAATTATGCGGCACCAATGGTATATTCGTTGAATAAGTTAAATACAGTCGTGGACACAATATCAAAAAAGTTGCAACTTGTGATCCCACCGGGAGTCGAACCCGGGTTAGTGGAATGAGAATCCACTGTCCTAACCACTAGACGATGGGACCTAACACTATTATATCAATACACCCACTAGTTCCGGCCTTTAGGCCGAGAATGCTCGGTCAAGGCAATTATTTGACCGTCAACGATGGGACCTTTTTTCTCTATTAATTTTTCGATTGAATCTCTACTGTGCCAAGCTTTAATTTGCTTCTCTCTTCTCCTAGCATCAGAAAGTGATCCAAATTCTTCATAGTATATCAACTTCCAAGGCATTTTTGACTTTGTGTACAAGGATCTTCCGGAATTATGATATTTAAGTCTGATTACAATATTCGTTGTCGACCCGACGTAATAAGAATTATCTTTTACTGAAGCTAAAATATAGCAATAATTCATAACCACTAGTTCCGGCCTTTAGGCCGAGAATGCTCGGTCTGAATTAAACTAACAGACCGGCAACGATGGGACCATTGTAGTACAATAAAAACAGATGAATTTTACCAAATATCGCCCTTATTTTCTTCTGGCAGGCTTAACCGCCCTAACCTCAATTCTCTTCTGGTTCATATTTTACCTAAATATCCCTAGAATTCTCGGTTTCCCTGCCACCAGCCTCGAAACTGTCTTTGCCAATTATGACGGTCCAAACTACATGGTCATTGCCAAATGTGGCTATGACAAGCAATGTATTGCCCAAAACTATTCCCTACCCATGCCCCTCGAATATTATCCGGCCCATTTTCCCGGTTATCCTCTTTTAATCAAATATTTTAGCTTCTACACCTCCACCCCCAAAGCCATGTTGGTGGCCACCCTGTTAGGTTCTATTCTTCTAACTCTCTCCACCTACCAATTATTTCTTAACTTTCTTGATTCCAAAAAAGCTTTTTGGCTAACTATCATTTCTATTTATTTCCCAGCTCGAATGCTCGTTCTTCGCCTAGTTGGCGCTCCCGAAGTTTGGTTTATGTCCGCTATTGTTCTTTCTTTGCTTTTTTTCAAACAAAAAAAGTTCTTTTTATCTGCCCTCTTTGTCGCCCTTGCCCAAAGCATCAAAAGCCCTGGCATTATTCTTTTGGCCGTCTATGCAGTTTTTGCCATCATCGATTTTGTCAAAAACAAAAAATTCAATTTCCAGTACCTTTATTTTCTTTTAGCCCCAACCGTAGTTCTTGCTATATTTTATGTTTATTTCCTTCAAACAGGGGATTTTTGGGCTTATATTCACTCCGGCGATAATTTTCATCTTTCGTTTTTACCCTACCAGGTTTTTGTCAGCAACCGCTCCTGGATCAACACCATTTGGCTTGAGGATGTCATCTATATTTTTCTGATTGCCTATTTTGGTATTTACCAATTAGTAAAGAAACTCAACTTTAGTAGCATCACCCTTTTTGTCATTCTTTACACCCTCGCTACCATTTTTGTCGGTCATCGTGATATTAGCCGTTATCTTTCGCCAGTTTATCCGTTTTTAATCTTGGCTTTCTCCGACACTCTTTTGTCAAAAAGATTCAAGCTATTCTTTTGGCTAATTTTACCGGCCATAATTTTGTACACCATCAACTTTGTCATAGGCAACACCACTCCCATCACCAACTGGGCCCCTTATCTCTAGCTAATTTCTTTTAGCGAATATTTTACCACCCTCCTCTTTCACCAAATCGGTCAAACTCATCAGCGAGATTATAATTCCCAGTTCACTTACCGCTTTTCCAGTTTTTCGGGCCAGTTCGTCAATACTTAAAGCCTCAACTTTTAGCAAATCCATTATTTGTTTTTGCTCAGTTGGAATATCAATGTCAAGCAAACTTTCTTGAACAATTTTCTTATGCGTAATTACATCAGCTGCGACCGTCATTTCCCCCCAACCTTCGGTAATTAGCCAGTTTGTCCCTTGCGATACGCTCGATGTAATCGGTCCAGGTATCGACCAAATTTTTATATTATTTTCTTTGGCGATTCTGGCTGTTATCAAGCTTCCCGATTTCATTCCCGCCTCCACCACCAACACTCCCGCGCTTGGCAGCCCAGCCAATATTCTGTCACGTTGGGGGAATGACCACACTGTCGCCTTAAACTCAGGTTCATACTCCGACATCACTAAACCACCTTTATTTAGAATTTCAGTATACAAATCGTCGTTTTCAGCCGGGGTTAGGCAATTAAGGCCACTTCCCAACACTGCAATTGTTCTCCCTCCCATTTCAAGGCAAGTTTTATGCGCTTGCGTATCAATCCCATACATAAAACCCGATATTATCGTTATCCCATTGCCAACTAGCTCTGGTACAAACTTGTCGATTACATCCACTCCATAACGCGACATTCTTCTCGAACCCACAATTGTTATGCTTTTGTCAAAAAGTTTTTTATTCCAATTTCCCCGATAAAACACCTTCTTTTTATCACCAAATATATCCACCTCCCCCTTCTCAATCGGCCATTTTCTCCAGTTAACCATTGATGTTTGGATAATGTTTAATGTTCTCTCCCAGAATACACACCGCATCGATTCGGAATTTTTCCAATTTTGGACGCTCCAAGAATATATAGCTTTCCGCCACCCTTCTAATTTGAGCGATCTTAGCTGGACTTATCATCTCTTCCGGAAGCCCCAACTTATCGCAATATTTATATTTAACCTCTACAAACACCAACCAATCCTTATCCCTCATAATCAAATCAATTTCTCCAATTTTATTTTCATAATTACTAATGATTAGTTCATACCCTTTTTCCTCCAAATATTTTCTTGCCATCTCTTCCCCCTTTCTTCCCTTATTAAAATTTTGTGTTTTTGGATTATTCATTAGTTCTAACTCTATATTGTAAAGCTTCCGCAATATGAGCAACTTCAATATTCTCGGCTTGCGCCAAATCAGCAATCGTCCTCCCAACTTTTATTAATCGAAAATAAGTTCTTGCCGACAATCCAAATTTATTGACCGCTTGTTTGAGTAAACCATTCGCTTCATCAGTCAATTTGGCAAATTCCTTCAAATGCGAATTTCTCATATCCGAATTCGAGTGAATGTTACTTAGTTTTTCAAATCGTTTCTTTTGAATAAGTCTGGCTTTTTTAATTCTGTCTCGAATTACCGCCGACTTTTCCCCACCTTGAGTCACACTTTTATCTAGCATCAATTTATTAACATCCACCGAGGGTACCGTTAAGTGCAAGTCTATCCTATCCATTATTGGCCCCGATAATTTCTTTTGATAATTCATAATTTGGTGAATATTGCATCGACACTCTTTCTTTTCATCTCCCAAAAACCCACACGGGCAAGGATTGGCCGCCGCTACCAGCATAAATTGTGCCGGAAACGTTACGGATCCCGCCGCTCTTGAAATATTTACGTATCCATCCTCCAATGGTTGTCTTAAAGCCTCCAAGCTATTTCGCCCAAACTCTGGAAACTCGTCTAAAAACAGTACTCCTCGATGTGCCATCGACACTTCACCCGGTCGGGGATTACTCCCTCCGCCAATTAGCCCTACTTGCGATGTTGTATGGTGGGGTGACCTAAACGGTCTTGTTCGTACCAATGACCCGCCAGCCGGAATATTTCCGGTTATGGAAAATATCTTGGTCACTTCCAAGCTCTCTTTTTCCCCAAGCTCCGGCAATATTCCCGGTATCGCTCGTGACAGCATTGTTTTGCCCGAGCCAGGTGGCCCCATCATGAACACATTATGTCCTCCAGCCGCCGCTACCTCCAACGCTCTTTTGGCCTGTTCTTGGCCAAGTATTTCGGCAAAGTCAAACTCCGGCACAATTTCGTTAAAAATATCTTCAGTTGACACGGTTTGAAGCGGGTCAATAAACTTTTCTCCTCGTAAGTGCCTTATTAGTGTTTTTAAATTATCAACTGGGTACACCCGTATTCCTTCTACTACCGAGGCCTCATTCGCACACATTCTTGGAACAAATATATCCTTTACTCCCAGTTCTTTAGCCAGTATTGCCAGCAAAAACACCCCTCTGGTATGACGAAGAGTCCCATCAAGCGACAGCTCTCCATAAAAAAACGATTTAGTTTTAGGTGGGTTAATCTCTCCACTCGAGGCCAGTATACCCACCGCGATTGGCAAATCATAACAAGCACCTTCCTTGGGAATATCAGCTGGGGCCAAATTAACTGTAATTTTGGCCAAAGGGAATTCAATGTCCGAATTTATTATTGCTGTTTTAACTCTTTCTCTCGCTTCTTCAACCGCCTTGCTTGCCAATCCGACAACACCAAATCCAGGGAATCCCTTATCCGCCACATTAACTTCTACTTCAATTTCAATCGCTTTCAGTCCCAACGCCGCTACACTTGATATTTTTGTTAGCATTCTAACTAAAACTTTATCACACCTGCTCTACACTTCCATTCTGATAATGCCTGGATACATATTTTTACATGTTCTTCTTCAGCTCTAACCAAATCGCCATTTTCCCATCTAACTAACCACGAGCCATCTGGTTGTCTCACGCTTTGACCGCCTTTTCTCCATATTATTTCTGCCGTACCATATTCACCACTTTGTGTGGGTCTAAGTTCCATTGCTCTTTCAACATTATCAAGTACTGCCACTAAAATAATTAAACCACTTTAAAACAAAAGTTCAACTAGCGTTCTTAAAGAAGAGTTTTTATATCAGGATTATTTTTATTTGGTCTAACTAAACTACCAGCCGCCAAGTACACTTCATCCATACTTCCACTATTTGAAAAAACTGGGAACTCTCTCTTACCCATAAAAACTCTTGAAGTTCCTATGTGAACATCCGTTCTATCAACTAACTTCGCACCTAGAACTATTAAATTTGCCCGAGCTGCGGTGTAATACCCTCTAAACACAGGTTTATTATTATCATTATAATCTCTATATTTGATTCTTATCTTGCAATCAGTTGGAATTTCTCTCATATACCCTATAGTATCATGTGTTTTTGGTTTGTCAATATATTTTAACACCCCAAACAAAACCCGAATCTTGTTAAAATATATGATGTTCTTAATCAAAAATTTAGTCTCCCTTGTCAAGGGGAGAAGCGGCGAAGCCGAGAGGGGTTTGAATTATGCCTTTTGACCTAGTCTCTTCCATGTCTCCAGCCGGCGATCAGCCCCAGGCCATCGACTCACTTGTCACAGGTATAAAAACCGGCAACAGCAAGCAAACTCTATTAGGAGTCACTGGTTCAGGGAAAACTTTTACCATCGCCAATGTTATCGCTAAAACTCAACTACCCACTTTAATTATCTCTCACAACAAAACTCTCGCTGGCCAACTTTATCAGGAATTCAAAGAACTTTTTCCCAACAACAAAGTTTCCTATTTCGTTTCCTACTATGATTATTATCAGCCCGAAGCCTACATTCCCGCCTCCGACACCTATATCGCCAAAGAAGTCGAAATCAACGATCTTATCGACAAACTTCGTCTTCAAGCCACGTCAAACTTATTTTCTGGCCCCGACAATATTGTCGTCGCCTCAGTTTCTTGTATCTACAACATCGGTGATCCAGCCCAGTTTTCAACAACTACTTTAGACCTAAAAATAGGCGACAATTGGGCCCGTCGCGCTTTATTTGAAAAACTCGTCTCTCTTTATTACACCCGCAGTGAAATGGAATTCAAGCGGGCTCAATTTCGTGTCCGCGGCGAATCAGTCGAAATCTGGCCTTCTTATGTCGATTGGATTTTGGTCCTCGATTTTGATGAAACCGGTAGTATCAAAAAGTTAACCGAACGTAACCCATTTTCTGGTCAAGAGTTTGAGCTGACTGATTATCGTCTCTACCCTGGCAAACAGTTTGTTGGCGCCACCAATGACGACAAAATATTTGCCAAAATAAGGCAAGATTGCGCCATTCAAGTCGAGAAGTTTAAGTCCGAAAATAAAATGCTTGAAGCCCACCGCCTCCAGCAACGCGTCGATTATGATCTAGAAATGCTCACCGAAGTTGGTTTTATTAATGGTATTGAAAATTATTCCATCTATTTTGAACCAGGACGAAAATCTGGCGATCCGCCCTATACTCTAGTCGATTATTTCCGCCATCTTTGGGGTGATAATTTTTTAACTGTTATTGACGAATCACACGCCACTGTTCCTCAAATCGGCGGAATGTTCAACGGCGATGCCGCCCGCAAAAAAACTCTGGTCGATTTTGGTTTCCGCCTACCTTCAGCTTACGATAATCGCCCCCTAAATTGGGCCGAATTTTATTCTCGAGTTACCAACACTATTTTTGTATCTGCCACCCCTTCTCAATTCGAAATAGGTCAGTCCAAAGATCATGTGGTCGAACAAATTATCCGTCCCACTGGGCTTGTTGATCCTCCAGTTGAGGTTCGCAGTACCAAAGCACAAATTCCCGATCTTATTGCCGAGATCATCAAACGTGTCGGAAACCATGAAAGGACCTTGGTGGTTACTATCACCAAAAAAATGTCCGAAGAACTGGCCAAATACTTAGCCGATCCAGCCAAAACTGTCGTTCCCCTTAAGGTTGCCTATCTTCACTCCGATATCGAAACTCTTGAGCGCGGTGAAATTCTTGACAAGCTACGGGCGGGGGACTTTGATGTTTTAGTTGGTATCAATTTGCTTCGCGAAGGTCTCGATTTGCCCGAAGTGTCGTTAGTTGCCATTCTTGACGCCGATCAGCAAGGCTTTTTACGTTCCAAGTCATCCTTGATTCAAATAATGGGTCGAGCCTCACGCAATGTCGGTGGGTCGGTAATTTTATATGCCGACAGAATTTCCGATGCCATGAAAGGTGCCATGGAAGAAGTCAATCGCCGTCGCAAAATTCAAATCCAATACAATCTTGACCACGGTATTACCCCTGAAACGATCAAAAAATCGATTCGTCCTCAAATCATCAAACGACCTGAATTTGTTAAAACTATGCCCTTGTTGGAAATTGATATTGATTCACTTACCCCCTCCGCCAAAAAATCTCATCTCAGTAAATTGAAAAAAGAAATGCGTGAGTTTGCTTCCAATCTCGACTTCGAATCCGCCATCGCCATCCGGAACAAAATCAGAGAGATCGAATAAACCTAATTATTGTATCCCAAAATATTTGACCTTACACTGACAACTTGCTCAAGTAGTCTATGGGTTCCTTTACACTCTTTATTTTCATGTAAATGTCTTGGAGTAAAATCATTTTCTTTCATCCCAGGAAACTCTTGTAAACACATCGGGCATACGACTCTGATTGTTTCCGCCTTCTTACCCATTTTTTTGAAGTTCGACACCATTAAATTTGTAGCCTCTAAAACAATTCATGCTCAAACGACGGTCTGTCAATCTTATATGCCATACATCACTGTAAGACGGTAATTTGCCCATTGATTCCTCTACCATAGCTATCCGGCACATACCCGAACAATTAAATGCGCACCCAACGCAACTTGCATCGTTTGCTTGAATACTTTCACATATTTCCATTTGTCCCTATTATACATCGAATAAAATTATCCGACGATTGACCCAATTACTCTAGAGTCAGGAAGACCTATATATGTACACTCATTTAAAGCAGGGTATAATCTTTCGTTTCTATCCCACTCTTGCTCACTCGGATGTTGTCTTGGGATTTTGTGCCTAACAATTACCCCACCTACTAATTGTGTCTTTGCAAATGACGTATCACACTCAGGACAAAAATAACCTATCACTTCAACAGTTACTTCTTGAGGTTTACTTGACATATATATATTATATACCCGAAGACAAACCGAAGACTTTCCTGTAAAATATTAACTTGTCACAAGTCCCTCTTGTTAAAGAGGGATTTAGGGAGATTGAAAAATGCTCAACAAAATCATCGTCAAAGGTGCTCGGGAAAACAACCTAAAAAATGTTTCCTTCGAGTTTCCCAAGAATAAATTTGTCGTATTTACCGGTGTTTCAGGTTCCGGCAAATCCAGCATGGCTTTCGACACTCTCTTTGCCGAAGGTCAGCGTCGTTACGTCGAATCCCTTTCTTCCTACGCCCGTCAATTTTTAGGCAACATGAAACGTCCCGAGGTCGATCTTATCGAAGGTCTTTCTCCTTCAATTGCCATCAACCAAAAAGCAATTTCTCATAATCCTCGGTCAACCGTTGGAACCGTTACCGAAATCTACGATTATCTTCGTCTTCTGTTTGCCCGTATCGGTCACCCCCACTGCCCCAACTGCGGTCGTGAAGTCATGCCCCAAACCAGCAAGCAAATCGCCACCCAAATCATCAATCAAATCAAAAACGATCTGGTATCCAACCAAATCTCCCGTTTTTTAATTCTTGCCCCCGTCGTCGCCAATAAAAACGGTGATTTTCATGGACTTCTGGAAAACTTACGTAAAGCCGGTTATAAATACGTCCGTGTCGATGGCAAATTAATCGATATGTACTCTGATTTTATTATTGCCAAAACCAACAAACACACTATCGAAGCTGTTTGTGATCGGGTATCTGTCACCCGTGATTCAATCAAAAAAAATGAATCCGACACATATTCCCGTCTAGTCGATAGCATTGAAAATGCCCTAAAACTAAGCAACGGTTTGTGCATGTCAGCTCAAATCAGCGATGTTTCCTTTGAGTTCCCCGATGATCCAAAAGAAATGACCGATACTTTATTTTCCGAAAATTATGCCTGTCCTGTTTGCAATTTATCGCTACCCGCTATCGAACCATCTCTATTTTCTTTCAATTCTCCGGCTGGTGCTTGTCCCGAATGTAAGGGTCTTGGCAAAATTATGCAAATTGATCGTTCAAAATTCCCCGAATGGAAGGCCAAATACCTCGAAGCCAAGTATTTTAACTCCTCTTCCGACATGATCCGGGAAGAGATGGATCAATACATGATCAAGCTCGATTGCCCAATTTGTCATGGCTCCCGGCTCAATAACGATGCTCTATCGATAACTATTGAAGGTAAAAATATCTATCAAATTTGCCAACTCCCCATTGAATCGCTTTTTAATTGGATAAAATCTTTGGAAAATATTTTGGTCAGTGATCAGGAAAAAGAAATACTAAATCCTATTCAACGAGAGTTGCATTCCCGTCTAGAGTTTTTAATTGCTGTTGGTTTGGATTATTTATCACTCGAGCGTGAAGCAGGAACTCTGTCTTCTGGAGAAGCCCAACGAATTCGTTTAGCGTCTCAAATTGGCACCGGCCTAACCGGAGTACTTTATATTCTCGACGAACCCACAATTGGTCTTCACTCCCGCGATAACGATCGTCTAATTGCTACATTGGAAAAACTAAAAGATGCCGGTAATTCCGTTGTAATTGTCGAACACGACGAGGATGTTATCCGTCACGCTGATCACATTGTCGATTTTGGTCTTTATGCTGGTAACAATGGTGGTGAAATAGTAGCCCAGGGTTCTCTTGATGACATTTTGAACAACAAAAATTCTCTTACAGGTCAATATCTCTCCGGCAAAAAACAAATTACTTCAGTAGAGACGTTGCGTGCAACGTCTCTGCCACTTACAAACAATCGGATTTCTATTAACGGTGCTCGTCAATGGAATCTAAAAAACATCAACGTTACTTTTCCTCTCAACAAATTTGTTTGTGTCACCGGAGTTTCCGGTTCCGGCAAATCAACTCTTGTCCACGACACTCTTTATGGTGGTGTTCGCAAAGCGACTCTCGGTTCTTATTACGGCACCATTGGCACTTACGATAGCATCGATGGTTGTCAAAATCTATCTGACGTTCTTTTGGTTGATCAATCACCAATCGGCCGAACTCCTCGAAGCAATCCTGCTACCTATACCAAAGTATTTGATGATATCCGCGTACTTATGGCCAAAACAACTGAAGCCCAAATCCGCGGGTTTAGTAGTGGTCGGTTCTCTTTTAATACCAAGGGTGGTCGTTGTGAAGCCTGTCAAGGTCAGGGTCAAATCAAAATAGAAATGCAGTTTATGCCCGATATCTACGTAACGTGCGATGAATGCCACGGTACCAGGTTTAAGGACGAAACTCTCGAGGTTATGTATAAAGAAAAGAATATCGCTGAAATATTAAAACTAACTTTTGACGAAGCAGCCGAATTTTTTAAAAATATTACTTCAATCCGTCGCAAAATAACCACCATCCAGGAGGTCGGTCTTGGTTATCTTCAATTAGGCCAACCCAGCAACACCTTGTCAGGAGGGGAATCCCAGCGCTTAAAAATAAGTCGTGAACTCGTTAAGCGAATTGATGGTCGAATTTTATATGTTCTTGATGAGCCAACCACTGGTTTGCATTTTTACGACACCGACAGGTTGATCAAAGTTTTGCGCAAATTAGTTGATATGGGCAACACTGTTGTCGTTATCGAGCACAATCTCGATGTGATTAAGAATGCTGACTGGATTATCGATATGGGGCCAGAAGGAGGGGAGAAAGGTGGTGAGGTTGTTGTGCAAGGTACCGTCGCCGATGTTATCGCCTGCTCTCGTTCTCACACCGGCCATTATCTCAATAAACTTCTTTCTCAAAATCGCACTTAACCCTAATTTCCGCCCCAACGTTCCAACCAAAATCAATTTTAGATTTGACACAATAGTCGGAAAATTTATTAAGCCAATTTTCATAATCTGCTTTTTTCTCATAAATTAGTGCAATAGTATTTTCCGATCCTTTGGCCTTTTTGTAAAACTCATACTGTTTGGGAATATATTGAGGCGCCTTAGGTTCATACGACACCTCTGCTGGTATATACCCATACTTTTTTACCCCATACCACCAATAAATATATTGATAAGGATAATCGTAAATCTCCGGTACATAGTTGTAGGCCTTAAAACCTTCGCTTTTCATTTCTTGATATGCCCAATCAACTGCTTTAATTTCATGTTCTGCCAGCTTCGGGTCATCCTTCGCGAAGTTTGGATTATTAATGAACTGTTTTTGGTCGTTAAAAGTCAACCAAACATTTCTTATCAAAAAAAGAAATACAAAACCCAATACTAATTTGGAAATTGTAAATTTGTTTTTTGTTATTTGAATTATTGAAAATAATCCAACTCCAACCACAAATACATACCACACCCTCAGGCTTTCTCCATACCAAATCTTAAGTTCATGCCGATAGCCAAGGACATAAAATCCAAAAGCCAGAACTAGAAACCCTAATAATCCAATCACAAATTTACGATACTTTTTCGCCAGTAACCCAGGAATAGCCAGCAACAACAAGTATTTCCCTACCCCCGAATTTAGAATAAACTGTCCTTCAAAATATTTCCCAAAAATATTTATATGAGAGTTAAAAGTTTGAGCCAACGTCAATTTATCACCCAACATACCTTCTCCCCCCGACAATAATAATTTTGTCATCGTAAAACCTTTCATCAATTCCACCGCGATTTGGGGTAAAAAGCAGGGGATTAACCCGGCCAAAAACATTGCTCCTATCCGCCAATTTCGAGTTGTTGCCACAGTTGCTATTGAAAACAACACCACCACAATTCCCATCGCCGCTTCAAAATGCATTGACATTCCTGCCACCAGCCCTAAAACTATCGCCTTTTTCCAATTCGGACTTTCCACAAACCACCACCACGCCAGCCAGTAGAACACCATCACATAAATCATCGCGTGAGCATTCCAAAAGTATCTGGTCGTGTCGTACAGTTGTGGCGCAAACAAGTAAATCGTCGATAGGATCAGCCCCAAATATTTGTCCCGTTTATAAAAAAACCAAAATATTGCTGCCCCAGCAATCAAAAACCATCCTATATTCCACCATATCAACACTTGTGGATCGCCCCCACCTAACCAAAAAGCCGGTAAGTTAAAATAATAATATCCTGGTCCCAAAAACAAACCATTAATCGATGTTGTTGGCCCAATTACCGGAATATCTTTAAAAGTTCCAGCCGGTCTAATTTCTAGCAAGTCTCGTGATTGGTCAAAAGTCAAAGGAAACTGGTAATTATTAGTTTGTGCCAATCTTATGTATCCCGACAACCCAATTTCTAAAATTAATATCAAAACCAACCAATATTTTCTTAGCATGTCACCAGTATAATCAATTGTGGATTTAACTTCTATTCCTACCAACCCTGGTGTTTATATTTACCGCAATCTTGCGGGAGAAATCATATATGTTGGTAAAGCCATTAATTTAAAAAAACGTGTTTCCCAATATTTTTCTCGTGACGATGCTCTTGGGGCAAAAACATCCTCTCTTGTCTCTCAAATTGCCTCCATTGAAACCAAAGTTGTTGATTCCGAAATCCAAGCCCTTATTTTGGAGGCCTCACTTATTAAGAAGCACAAGCCAAAATTCAACTCTTTACTAAAAGACGATCGAAGTTATACTTATATATGCATAACTAAGGAATCCATTCCTCGTGTATATTCTGCCCGTTTTTCTGATCTCAATCCCAAGGACATTATATATGGTCCTTTTCCCAACGGTTCAGCTGTTAACTCTCTCTTCAAAACCTTACGTCGAATATTCCCTTATCGATCGCAAATTAGTCACCCCAAAAAACTTTGTCTTTATTGCCATCTCGGCCTTTGCCCAGGTCCCAGTCCCGAGCCCAAAGCTTATCGGCAAAACATTGGCAAATTAAAAAAAGTACTTTCGGGTAAAATCACTTCGCTCCAACGCCAATTGAAAAAAGAAATGAAAATTGCCTCCAAATCCGAAAATTACGAGTCTGCCCTGCAGATCCGATATCAGCTCGAATCAATTAACTATATTGTTTCAGGTTGGAGTGCTTTATCCAAATTTTATGAGCACGTTGATCTCCCCGAAGATCGGCAAAGTTCAGCCATCCAGGAATTGCTTACTACTCTAAAACCATATTTTAATCTCAAGAAAATCGACCGAATTGAATGTTATGACATTTCTCAGTTAGGCCACAAATATTTCGTTGGTTCCATGACCGTTTACCAAAATGGTCGTATCGACAAATCACAGTATCGTAAATTCAAGATCCTTACCAAAGCCACGCCCGACGATCAGTACATGTTAAAAGAAGTTGTCTATCGTCGCTTACAGCATCCAGAGTGGGGCACTCCCGACCTAATCGTCGTCGACGGTGGCAAACCTCAAGTATCAAGCATTTCAGCAATCACCGATTATCCGACAGTTGGGCTAGCTAAGAGATTAGAAACTCTGGTAATCAAATTAGGCACAGAATTTGTTGAGATCAACCTGCCTCAGAATTCCAACGCCCTCAATCTACTCAAATCACTTCGCGACGAGGCCCACCGTTTTGCTAATCGCTATCGCAAAACTCTTATGTCAAAATCAATCAATGAAAATTAGTTTAATCGTTCCGGCCTACAACGAGCAAAAATATATTGGCCTTCTTTTAGATTCAGTTCTTGGCCAAACTCGACTACCCGACGAAATAATAATTTGTGATAATAATTCAACCGACGATACCGTTAAAATAATCAAACGATATCAATCTTCTCTGCCCATTAAAATTGTTTCAGAGCCAAAAAAAGGAATTCGATTTACCGTTGAAAAAGCTTGGCATTCCTCATCTGGTGATTTGGTAATACGAACCGATGCCGATTGTGTTCTACCCTCAAATTGGATCAAAAATTACGAACAACTTTTTACTCGAAGTCCGGAGTTGTCAGCTGCTGGCGGTAGTTTTTTAGCCTCCGATGGCAATATCATTGTCAAAATTCTCACTCCTTTTGTGGTTGAACTTAATCAGTTGTTACTTTTTCTAATCAAAGGTCATATAGTTTTATTTGGAGGTAATTTTGCCATCAGAAGAACAGCCCTCGAGGCCATTAACGGCTATTATTCTGACGTTGCCATGGTGCAAGACGATGTCTTAATTTCCAAAAAATTAAAGCAACACAACTTAAATTACAAATTAGTTTTTAACTTTTGCTTTACTTCAATTCGTCGGTTTTCTTCGCTCCGAGAAATGATTTACATCACCCTCAGTATTCTCAATCAGAAATTTTATCTGGAAAAATCTAATTAGTTATCAACTCTCCGAACACCAGCAACCGTTTCCAATCTGTCCCCAGTGGCCAACAAGTCTGAAGAATTAATACTTCTTTATCCGGATCGCTGTAAGCAAGATATTCGACATCGTCAGCCCGAACAATTTTTTTGTCATACACTCGATATTCATATACCTTGCCCCTCATGTTTACAAAAATCTTGTCCTCAGTAGCCAATTCGTCCAATAAGTAAAAAGTTGAATTGTTCCTCACCAAGCTTATTCCTTGCTCGGTTGAATGAGCAAAGATAAAAGTGCTTTTACCTTTACCCCCACCCGGCTCTTCACTTCCCTTTGCCAAAGCCACATTATTTTGCTCCAAAATCTTCGTGTATTCATCCTTATTAAAGGGAGATACGTTGCCAACAATATTTGCCTTTGCCTCAATTTTAGGAATATTGAGCACAAACTCATTGCTTGGTGTCGGTGATGGCAATGGAGTTACAACGGCAAGATTGGAATTATTAGGGGTTTGCTGTTTCGTAATTTGATATCTAAAAACTGCTTTTGCGATTGGGGCATACAGATACAGTAAGTAGGATAAGCAACCAACAAAAACAACAGTTGTGACGTAAAATAAGGCTATTTTAGGTCGGCTGAGATTGTTAAAAATAATACCTTTTCCACCTCTAATTTTTACTCTTCTCTTCTTGGGTACAGGTGTAAAAAAATCATTAATCATGGGCATATTTAAATATTACCCGATAAAATTGACATTTGCCAGTGACTGCCTTAATATATAGACCTATGAAGGCAATGTTCATCAAATCTAAATCCGGCCAAGTCGGGATGGGCATTTCCTTTATTTGCCTCTCCTGTTAAGTTTGGTTGATCAACTTTAGTTTCAACCAACAACAACTTTAGGGAGGTTTTTTTTGTTATTTAATAAAACAAATGAACAAGACGTACTTGACCCAAGAGGGTTTTCAAAAGTTAACTATCGAGCTCGTCGATCTCAAAACTCGTCGTGATCGTTTGGTTACTCAAATTGAAGAGGCCGCCCAGCCCGACGAATCAGGCCAGGATGGATTAGCTACCCAGCTCAAAGAAGAGCTTGAAGTTGTCTATGCCAAAATTGAAAAAATTGAACAAACTCTAGAGATCGCCGAAGTTATGAATGGTCAACCCGCACCAAACGGTATGGTTCAAATCGGTTCTGTCGTAAAAATTAAAATATCAAGCGACACCACCAAAGAGTTTTCCATCGTTTCTCACATGGAATCCGACCCCACCCAAAACAAAATTTCTGATCAATCGCCTTTGGGCCTTGCCCTTTTGGGTAAAAAATTACATGATGAAATTGAGGTCACCGCTCCTGTAGGCAAAATCACCTATAAAATCGTATCTATCAACTAAAAATATAGTAAAATAGTCCCATGATAGATCAACGTCAGGAAAAACTTCAAAAGATGAGGGAAATTGGCCTAGACGCCTACCCTCAACCAAACCTCGAGTTTAAGCAATCATGCGAAGAAGCCAAAACTTTAATTGACAAACAAGTCACTGTTGCCGGTCGAATTTTACTTCTCCGCGGTCATGGCAAAATTCTCTTTGCCGATTTACACGACAGATCAGGCAAAATCCAACTATTTTTTGAGCAAAATACGTTAGGTGATGTCATGGCCCACACCAAGTTATTTGATCTTGGTGACATAATATCTGCTACCGGTACTGTTTTTACCACTGCTTCCGGCGAAGTTACGGTTAGGGTATCTGAATTTCAAATCCTGGCCAAAAACCTCCGCCCCTTACCGGAAAAGTTTCATGGTCTAACCGATGTTGAAGAACGCTATCGTCAACGCTATGTTGATTTAATCGTTAACCCAGAATCTCGCCAGGTATTTTTAGTCAGAACCAAAATTCTTTCTGAAATGCGCAGGTTTTTAGATGATCATGGCTTTATCGAAGTCGAAACTCCAATTCTTCAACCAGTTTATGGCGGAGCTTCTGCCAAACCATTTGTTACCCGTCACAATGAACTTGAGCAGGACATGTATTTACGTATCAGCGACGAACTTTATCTTAAGCGTTTAATAGTCGGTGGTTTTGAAAAAGTTTACGAAGTCTCTCGCGATTTCCGCAACGAATCTGTTTCTCGTTTTCATAATCCTGAGTTTACTCAGATTGAATTCTACTGGGCCTATGTTGATTACGACGTATTAATGAAATTTACTGAGGAATTAGTTGTTCACTTGGTTAAAACAGTCAAAAACGGTAATATGGAGGTCGAATTTCAAGGCAAAAAACTTGATTTTACCCCGCCATTTAAGCGTCTAACTTTCCGTGACGCGATTTTAGAAAAGACTAATATTGATATTGATTTAATCAAAACCGAAACTGAATTCACTGACAAACTGAAATCTGAAAAACTGAAGTTGGATACCGATGGCGTTGTCGGTCTTGGTGCCATGTTTGACGAGCTTTACAAAGAGTATGTTCGGCCATATTTAGAAGGCCCTCTGTTCTTAACTGATTATCCGGCCGAAATGATTGCTCTTGCCAAGCGCAAGGCCGACAATCCAGCTAAGATAGCTTCGTTTCAGCTACTTGCCCATGGTACCGAGCTTCTCAAGGCCTACAATGAGCTTAATGACCCCAAAGATCAGTATGATCGCTGGATGGATGAAGAGGCCTTAGCCAAAAAAGGGTCTGAAAATGCCATGCAACTTGATACCGATTATATTCGCGCTCTCGAATATGGCATGCCTCCAACCGCCGGGTGGGGGATGGGAATTGACCGAATTGTTCAGTTTTTAACCGATTCCCCGACAATCAAGGACGTAATATTATTCCCTTCAATGCGAAACGAAGTGGATTCCGCTACTGGTGGACAAAACGAAAATAGTAATTTAATTGTTGTTGGCAAAGTTCTCGAAATTTCTGACCACCCCAATGCCGATTCTTTAAAGTTATTTAAAGTCGATGTTGGTAACCAAAAATTGTCAATCGTCTCCAGTTGCAAGAATGTTGAAATTGGTTCAATAGTGCCTGTTGCTTTAATCGGTGCAGTTGTTCCCGCTCCTGATAATAAAACTCAAAAAATTAAAAAATCCAAAATGCGTGGTATCGAGTCCGAAGCCATGATGTGTTCGCCTCTTGAAGTCGGCCAATCCGACCTCCACGATCGAATATTTTTGCTCGACCCAAGTCTTGAAAAATTCTTAGGCGAATCAGTATCTACACACCTAAAATAAAAATAGGTCGATTATAGTGCTTTGTATACCAAATTCCCGCACTTAATTTCGTCGTTAACTTTTAGCCCGACTTCATCACCCACTTTCGCCTCAAGTATTGGCAAATGGTCAATTTGCATCGACTCGACTTTTTGTTCCAATCCACAATCTTCTTCTCCAATTCGAATTTCCTCCCCAATCGCAATCGGCAAATCTGTTACTTGCATCACCGCCACACCAATCTTGTCAAAATAATGCGTGATTACTCCAGCCTTCTTATAATCCATTGTTGCTCACCTCCTCTATGTTAATATTATCACTAAATGAACAGTTATTTTGTCATTCGCCATGGCCAGGATCAGGACAATGCCCAAGGTATCTTAAATGGTCATCGCGACAACCCCCTCACGGATATCGGAATTTCCCAAGCCAATAAACTTGCCCAAAATATTAAGAATCTTAATTTAAAAATTGATCTGGTTTTAACATCACCCCTTGCCAGAACCAAAGCTACCGCCGACATTGTTTCCCAATATAACAACTTCCCCAAACCATCAATCGAACCTTTGTTGATCGAGCGTAATTTTGGCGTAATGACCGGTGAAAAACAGATCGATATTCCCAAACTTTGTTCACCCAATATTATCCAAAGCGATACTATCAATTATTTTCTTAATCCTCCTGGCGCCGAAATTTTTCCTGATTTGATTGCCCGGTCAAAAGAGTTTTTTTCAAAATATGATTCCCAATATAACGATAAAAATATTTTGCTAGTAACCCACGGTGATTTTGGCAAAATGCTTTACTGTGCCTTTTATAATCTAAAGTGGCCAGAAGTTTTAACAGCTTTTCATTTTGGTAATTCAGAAATGCTTCAACTAACACCCAGCAACACTCCTCAAAATTCGAAACTCATCACGATTAAGCAGTATAATACTTAATTATGGAACGAGAAAAATATCTTCAAGCAGTCAAGTCAAACCTCGACGATAATATCTTCAAACACTCCCTCGCTCTTGAGGCCTGCATGCTGGGTCTTTACGATTATCTCCAGTCCAATAATTTATTAAGTGATTCCGAGCCAACACGTGATGATTGGGGTTTGGCGGGATTTATTCATGATATCGATTTTGGCGGTGAGACCAAAGAAGCCCATCCTCTAAAAACCAAGGAAGTTCTGGCCAAATACGACCTCTTAATTTCTGACACTGTCCAACAAATTGTCCTTGCCCACGACGGACGACAAGGAATTACCATGGATTCCAAAGCCAAATGGTCAATCTTTTGCGCCGATTCGCTTACCGGTCTTATTATGGCTGTCGCCTTCGTTTATCCCGATCGCAAACTATCTTCTGTCAAAGTTTCTTCAGTTGTAAAAAGATTTTTAAAAGAACCAAAATTCGCCGCTGGTACTCGTCGCAACGAAGTCGCCCAATGCGCCGACCCCAATGGTCTAAACCTCTCTATCGAGAAATTCATCGAAATTTGTCTCACCTCAATGCAGCAAATTGCACCAGATCTTGGTCTTTAACACATAAAGTACCCCTCTTGTCAAAGAGGGGTTAGGGGAGATTGAAAATATTGCAAAAAATTTGCGAAAAATAAAAAATATTTCAATGTTAAAATAACTAAGTTCCATGATCGATATAAATCTAATAAGAACTAACCCTGATCTAGTCAAAAAAACTTTGCTCAATCGTCAAAAAGACGTCTCTGTTTTAGACAACTTAATTTCTCTTGACAAAGATTATCGTAATACCCTTGCTGTTGTCGAAAGTCTCCGCGCCAAACAAAATGCTCTATCCAAAGAATTTCAGGGCAAGCCTACTCCTGACCAAATAAGTGCAAGCAAAATAATCAAAGAAGATCTCAAAGTTTCCGAGGAAGCTTTAAGCTTAAAGCTTACCGACTTAAATACAATTTTGGAAGAAATTCCCAACATTCCTTCCGATGATACACCCGTAGGTAAGGACGATACCGACAATGTTGTCTACAAAACTGTTGGCAAAAAACCAGAATTTAATTTTACTCCTCTTGATCATATCGATATCGGTGAAAAGCTTGACATTCTCGATGTCAAAAAAGCTGCGCAATTGTCCGGCAGTCGTTTTGGCTATTTCAAAAACCAAGGTGCTGTCTTGGAGATGGCTGTCATGTTTTACGCTTTTACCAAGCTATTCAAAAAAGGTTTCAAAGGCATGATCCCGCCCCCAATGATCAAAAGTAAAACCGAGTGGGGTTGTGGCTACACATCGAACAAAAATCTTTTTAACGCCGCTTATTCGATTCCCGAAGATGACCTAATTTTCGTTAGTTCCTCCGAACATTCAGTTGTCCCTTACCACACCAATGAAGTTCTCGATCCCAAAATTCTCCCTCTAAAATACGTCAACTTTTCTCCATGTTTTCGTCGTGAATCAGGTACCTATGGCAAGGACACTCGTGGTTTGTTCCGTGTTCATTTTTTCAACAAAGTCGAAATGAATATATTTACCTTGCCCGATCTAAAAGTTTCCGATGACATGTGCGATCAAATGCTCGCCATCGAGGAGGAGATCATGCAAGAACTCGGTCTTCATTATCAAGTTATGAAATGTTGTACCGGTGACCTTCCTCAACCAAACCGTCGCATGTATGACATCAACACTTGGTTTCCCGGACAGGATCGCTATCGCGAAACTCAATCTTGTAGTAATTGCTCCGACTACCAAGCTCGACGACTCAACACTAAAGTCAAAATCGATAATCAAAATCAATTTGTTCACATCCTCAATGCTACCGTTATCACCGACCGTGCCGTACTTGCTATCTTGGAAAATTTCCAACAAGCCGATGGTTCAGTCAAAATTCCCGATGTTCTAGTTCCCTTTACCGGGTTCTCAGTCATCGGCCCTACTATATAGAGGAGCCACCTCGCCCGCCAAAGTTCTGTCAAAAGAACGGAGGCGGGCCCGGATGCATTCAAACTGATATAATTTCCTATGCTTTCCTTTTTAAAATCTTTAGTCGACGATAATTACCGCCATCTTTCCAAAATATATCCGATTGTTAAAAAGATTAATTCATTTGAGGAATCAGTTAAAAAACTAACAGACAAGCAATTGTCTGCCAAAACAGGCGAATTCAAGCAATTACTCTCTTCCGGCAAAACTCTTGACGACATATTACCGGAGGCTTACGCCGTTTGTCGGGAAGCTATTTTCCGCACCATTGGCGAGCGAGCCTACGACGTTCAGTTAATTGCCGCTACTGCTCTTCACCAAGGATCAATTGCCGAACAGCGCACCGGCGAAGGTAAAACTCACTCCGTTATTTTTCCCGCTTATCTCAATGCCTTAACAGGCCTTGGTGTCCACATTATCACTCCAAACGATTATCTTACCCGAGTTGGAGCTGGATGGTATCCGCGAGCTTTGCATCTTTTAGGTATCACCACCGGAGCAATCATTCATGAACAGTCGTATCTCCTCGACCCAACCTTTACCGATCCAAGTGAGGATATCGATGATCGTCTGGCCCACTTGCGCCCTGTAACTCGACAAGTTGCCTACCAGGCCGATGTTACTTATGGTACCAATAATGAGTTTGGTTTCGATTATCTTCGCGATCATATGGTTGGCTCCCAGTCAGAAAAAGTTCAACGTCCCCACAATTTTGCTATTGTTGATGAAGTTGATTTTGTTTTAATTGATGAAGCTCGAACTCCCTTAATTATTTCCTCACCAAATAGCCAGCCAGTTGATAAATACTACAAATTCGCCCAAATTGCCTCTCAACTTCAGCCAACCGACTATGTCGTTGATGAAAAATCAAGGTCAGCTACTTTATCTGAATTTGGTATTCGTAAGGTCGAAAAAATTTTAGGCGTAAACAATCTTTACGAAGAATCTTTTGAAACTATTCATTACATTGAAAATGCCATCAAAGCCAGCGCTCTTTTTCACAAGGACAAAGATTATGTCATCAAAGACGGCGAAATTATCATCGTCGATGAATTTACTGGTCGTCTGATGAACGGTCGACGATGGTCTGATGGTCTTCACCAAGCCGTCGAAGCTAAGGAAAATGTCAAAGTTCAGCAGGAAAGTCAAACCTGGGCCACTATTACATTTCAAAATTATTTCCGACTTTATCAAAAATTATCCGGAATGACTGGTACTGCCGCTACCGAAGCCGAGGAATTTAAAAAAATATATAACCTCGATGTTATAACCATTCCAACCCATCGCCCTCTGGCGCGTCTTGATCAAACCGATTTAATTTTTAAAACACAACGAGCCAAATACGCTGCCATTGCTTCCAAAGTAGAAGAGTTATATAAATCTGGTCAGCCAGTTCTAATCGGTACCACCAGTATCGAAAAAAACCAAATAATTTCCTCCCTACTTTCCAAAAAAGGTATTCCCCACCAGCTACTTAATGCCAAAAATCACCGATCCGAAGCCGAAATCATTTCTAAAGCTGGTAAATTAAAAGCCGTTACTGTCGCCACCAACATGGCCGGTCGTGGAGTTGATATTATTCTCGGTGGACCCAAAGATGGTGTGGCCAAGGACAAATGGCAACAAGATCACGATGCGGTTTTGGCCATGGGCGGTTTGTACGTTATTGGTACCGAGCGTCACGAATCTCGTCGCATCGATAATCAGCTTCGAGGTCGTGCCGGTCGCCAGGGTGACCCAGGTCAATCCCAATTTTATGTTGCTCTTGATGATGATTTAATGAGAATCTTTGGTGGTGAGAAAATCCAAAGTTTGATGGAGCGTTTCAATATGCCCGATGAAGAGGCTTTGACCCACCCATTAGTTTCCCGCGTCTTAGAGCAAATCCAAATCAAAGTTGAGGGTTACAATTTTGACGTTCGTAAAAATGTTGTCGAATACGACGATGTCATCAACAAACAGCGCAAAATTGCCTACAATATCCGCGACAACACACTATACAACGCCAAAAATTCTCCCGATACCAATTGGGCCGATGTCAAAAAATATTTAACCTCCGAGATTGACCACATAGTTAGCCCATATCTTGATTTGGAAAATTCCAAGCTCGATAGTCAAAAAGTTGTCCTCGAATTTAGCGAAATTCTTCCCATGCCCGAATCTGATCGCCAACATTTAACCAAAGATCTTGATGCAAGTTCCAACCCCCAAGAATTTCTACTGTCTTTGTTAGAAAAACAATGGCAACAACGCGTCGATTATTTTGGCGCCGATTTGGGTAACTCAATATTATCCTATGCTGTCATCAAAACACTTGACCCTCTTTGGGTTGACCACTTAACCGCTCTTGATGATTTACGCGATGGAGTTCGTCTTCGCGGTTATGCTCAAAAAGATCCGCTAATCGAATATCGTAAAGAAGGTTTTGAAATGTTCCAAGCCCTAATGCGTCGTTTCGAAGCCAATTTAGCTCGTATGCTTTTCCGTCTCGAACCAGTTTCTTCACCTCCTCCCACCGCACCTTCAAATGTTACCGAAGGTAGGGGAGAATTAGAGGGAAAACCCGAAAGTAAGCCCTCCACTCAGCCCGTAGTCAACAATTCCACCCTCGGCCGCAACGACCCCTGTTGGTGTGGCTCTGGCAAAAAATGGAAAAAATGTCACTATCCAGCCACCAGCTAATGAACAAAAAAAATCTATCAGGTGAAATTCTAATTTTGCTATCATCATCATTATACGGAATGTACGGTATATTGTCGCGATATACTTCCGAATTTGATTCTTTTATTCAACCTCTTTTTCGCTATCTTTTTGTCATAGTAATTATCGCCATAATATTTATCATCAAAAAACAAAGATTTAAAAAGATCGCTAGCCACGATACCAAATGGTTTCTGGCTTGGTTAGTTCCTGCCAGTATCCAGCCTATTCTTACTTTTGTTTCCTTCAAGAATCTTCCGGTGGGAACAGTCTATTTTCTTATCTATTTTACAATGATTATTGGAGGGATAATCTCAGGGCTAATTTTCTTTAAAGAAAGATTAAGTAATGTCAAAATCATTTCAATAATCACAGTACTAATTGGAGTATATTTAATATTTTCATCAGAAAAACTAAGCTTTAGTAATATTTATGTCATAACTTCCTCATTGTCTGGTTTTATTCTCGGGTTTTGGAACACTCTATCCAAAAAGATTTCTGGCAATTATCCCACTCTCCAAATGATGTTTTTCGATGCCTCATCGGCTATTATCGTAAGCCTAATCTTGTTAAGTTTTATACCTCAACCAATTCCATCCTTAAGTTATGTTGGCTGGTTATGGTTATTTGTTTTTGCTATTTCCGGCATGTTAGCCACCTTTTCCCTCATATCCGGGTTCAAACGAGTTGAAGCCCAAATCGGAAGTCTAATAATGCCCCTCGAATTAGTTTTTGCCTCAGTGTTCGGTTTTATATTTCTTGGTGAAAAACTGAGCCCTCTAACCTATTTCGGCGGGTTATTAATTTTTATATCATCTATTCTACCCATTATTTTTAATACCCAAAATGAAAAAAATATTTAGTCAAATAAAATCAGAAATTGATAAATCGAGCCGGATTTTACTTTCCTTTCACAATGGTCCGGATGGCGATTCGGCCGGATCAAATTTGGCTATGCATGAATACCTAACCAGTATTGGCAAAAAAGTTGATCTCATCAAAGGCGAGTCTCCATTTCCCAATTACCTGTCAACCCTACCAAACTTTGATCAGGTTATTGCCAAAAGTATCGATGAAATCGATATTTCAAAATACGATCTTTTGTTAGCTATTGATAGTAGTACTTTACGACAACTCACCAATGAAAACTTTGTCCCACCAAAAAATTTAAAAATCGTCATTATCGACCACCATCGTTCCAATGACAACTATGGAATTCTAAACTATGTCGACACCAGTCGTGTCTCGGCCAGTGAAATTGTTGCTGAGTTTATCTACTCTCTTCAAAAAAAGTTTACCTACAGTCAAGCAGCCAATCTAATGATTGGAATCTATCACGATTCAGGCGGATTTAAGTATCCATTAACCAGTGACAAAACATTTTTAATTGCCTCTAAGCTCACTAAAGCGTGTCCTGATTTTGGAAAATATATATTTCAAATCGAAAACTCTCATGACAAAGAAATGATTCGTGTTCAGGCTGCTTTTTTGTCTAATATCAGTGAACATTTTAATAATAAGGTAGTAATTTCCAGTTTAAGCTTTGCCAAAATTAAAAAATTAAAATTGGATTTAGATAAAAGTGGTGGTCAGGAAATTGCCAATTTACTCAAGTCTGTAGTTGGTTGGGAAATAGCCATCAGAATGGTCGAAACCGTCAAAAACAAAACAAATGTCAGTATTCGCCGACGCGACAACGATTATGATTTAGCCAAAATCACCGTCAACACCGGTTTTGGCGGAGGACACTCTGCCGCTGCTGGCGCAACATTGCCCTATCCTATGGTTAAAGCCAAAAAGTATTTATTAAAAATTATTCAGCAAACTTACCCCGAACTAGGGGAACCATAATTATGGACGATTGTATTTTCTGTAAAATTGTCGCTGGCACCATTCCTTGTTACAAAGTCTATGAAGATGAGCAATATTTAGGTTTTATGGATATAAAACCGCTTAATATTGGTAATACTCTTCTAATTCCCAAAGATCATTATCGTTGGGTCTACGATGTTCCTAATTTCGGCCAATACTTCGAAGTAGCCAAACGTATAGCACTTGCCACTATGCCGATAGTGAATGCCGCATCCACTTCGTTTGTCACCCTCGGTTTTGAAGTACCTCACGCCCATATTCGCATTATTCCCCGTTTCGAAGGCGATTCTCACCTGCATGGTATCGATACCAGCAACATTGTCACCCAAACCCCACAGGAACTGCAGGATTTAGCCAACAAAATAAAGGATAAAGTCCCTTCAGTCGAAGGGAAGGTGGTGTAATCACCAAGGGATTTGTACTATACTAAATCATGACACCAGACCAAGAACTAATTGCTGAGCTCAAAAAAATCAACAAAAAGTTAGATGTTTTAACTAATCCACTTAAAAATGCTGGTTATAATTTTGTCTCCGGAATTTGGCGATCACTCGGTTCTCTTTTTGGCACAGTCTTTGTCGCGGCCGCCATTGTTTATCTACTATCTCGATTAAATCTCAATTTCGATCAATTAATTAAAGACTATATTCCCGCTCCTCAACTCAAATTCGAAATCCCTCAAATGAACCTCGACAATCCCAATTCTATCTAATTTTCTTAGTGCTTAATGCTTACTGACTTCTTCTCTCCGCTCTTACTCTGTCAACTTTAGTCAAAAATCTCTTTCGTAATCTAATATTTTTTGGTGTGATATCAATAAACTCATCGCTTTCAATAAAGTCTAGTGCCTCTTCAATACTATATTTTTCAGCTGGAGGCAATGTTATCGCTTCATCGTTACCCGATGATCTCATGTTGGTCAACTGTTTTCCTTTGCAGATATTCAATTCCAGATCGCCCACAATCGGTCGAAGTCCAACAATCTGACCTTCGTATACCATCTCGGTTGGATCGATAAACACGACCCCTCTTTTGGTAGCTAAATCAAGCCCAAATGACAATGCCTTACCACTTTCAAACGAAATAAGCACACCGTTTCTTTCCCTTTTTGTTTCATCACTTTTTTCTTCGTAACCCAACGACAAATAGCTCATCGACACCTGTCCTTTTGTCGAAGTCATCAATACACTTCTCAAACCCAAAGCATTTCTTTCCGAAATCTTATAAATCATTTTTGTCCCCGATTTATCATCAGTAGTTAAATCCAATAGTTGGCCCTTTCTCTTACCCAATTCAGCAGTAATAGCTCCCACGTATTCATCAGGAGTCAAAATAGTTATTTCAGTGTAAGGTTCCATTTGTTTACCATCAATAGTTTTGATGATTACTTCCGGTTTTCCTACTTCCATAGCATATCCTTCGCGTCGCAATTTCTCAATTAGGATTGCCAAATGTAACTCTCCTCGTCCCGAAACCAAGGTTCTGATACTGTCGCTTGGGTCAACCTCAATTTTCATACCCAAATTCGTTTCCATTTCTTCAACCAATCTTTCTTTTAGTTCTCTCGAAGTCAAATATTTTGATTCTCCTTTGGCAAATATTGAAGTATTTGGTCCAAAACTAGCTTTAATAGTTGGTGGAGTAATCTCGATCATTGGCAAAGCCACTTGGTATTGAGGATTAGTTAAAGTTTGACCAATTTCGATATCGGCGATCCCCGATATGTACACCACTTCTCCACTTCCCACTTCATCCGCTTCCACCTTATTAATTCCCTCGTTAACATACATTTTTTCAATTCGGGAATTTCCTTGAGTTTTTTGATCAGGGTTAATAAGCGATACAAAATCACCTTTTTTGACTTTTCCCTGGCTTACTCTTCCAAGTGCCAATCGACCCAAATATCCATTCTTTTCAAAAGCTGATATTTGCATTTGAAATGGCTTATCAATATCTTTTTGGGCACTAGGAATTGTTTTAATAATTGTTTCAAAAAGGGGAGTTGTATCGCCAGGCATGTCAGCCGACTCGGGCATTTCATAAAATGTTTTTCCGTCTCGACCAACAGCGTAAACTATTGGAAAATCTAAAAGTTCGGGGTCAGAAGCCAATGATAAAAATAGATTCTCGGCATCGGCTACTACTTCCTTGACTCTTTGGTCTTTTCTATCAATTTTGTTGATAACTAAAATTACTTTTAAGCCATAATCCAAGGCTCGTTTTAATACAAATTTTGTTTGTGACAAAGGGCCCTCAGCCGCGTCTACTATTAATAGTGCACCGTCGGCCATGTTCAACACTCTTTCTACTTCACCACCAAAATCAGCGTGACCCGGAGTATCAATAATGTTAATTTTTTGCCCTTTGTAAAATACTGAAGTGTTTTTCGATAATATGGTTATTCCCTTCTCTCTTTCAAGATCGTTGCTGTCCATAATCCGGTCAGCTTGCATTTCGACTTGGTTGTCTCGAAAAGTATGAGTCTGTTTCAAAAGCGCATCGACCAGTGTAGTTTTGCCATGATCGACATGGGCTATTACGGCTACATTTTTGACGTCTGTGTACTTTTGCATCCGGCTATTATACTCCCAAAAGGTGATATATACTATCCTATGGTGAAAAAAGCAATAATTATTGTAATTATCCTAACATTAGGTTTAATTTTCTATATTCAAAAGCCAACCACACCTTCTTCCACCCCCACACTTGTTTCATCCGAAGCTCAATCCACACCCACCAAGCCGGGTATTCCCTCTTCACACCTTATCAAAACCACCTTCGTTCCCCAGGCCCCGGAGAAGAATTGGGATCAACCCTGGCAAGACGCCTGCGAAGAAGCTGCCGCTCTAACCGTTCACTATTATTACTCTAATCAAAATCCCGACACTTCAAAAATGGTAACCGATCTTAATCAGATGATCGATCTGGAAACCGCCAAATCATGGTCCCACGATGTCAATCTTTCCCAGCTTTCTCAAATTACTCAGGAACTTTGGGGCTATTCCTTCGAAATTGTTGCCAATCCAACTCTGGAACAAATAAAAACTTATCTTTCTCAAAATATCCCTATTATCGTCACTGCCAATGGTAAAACACTATTTTCAGAAAATTCTCATTTTAAAAACGGTGGACCTTGGTACCATGCCTTAGTCATTCTTGGCTACGATGACCGTCGGCAGCAGTTTACTGTCCACGATGTTGGTACCCAATTTGGAAAATATTTCAAATATAGTTATTCCCTACTAATGGACAGTATTCACGATTATCCGCCATCTCTTCACAAGGAAGACATCGATTCTGGAGCCAAAAGAATTCTTATTTTGGTAAAATAGTACTATGAAAAAAATATTTCCTCTCCTTTTTCTAGCTGTCCTGCTATCGTCTTGTACTCTATTTCCCGACAAAGATACTCAAAGCAACATTGATTTAAACTCTAACGTTACAACTTCCGTCGGTCCAAGTCCGACAACCAATCCATCCATTTCTCCTATGAGCAATTCAAACATCGTCTCCCTAACCACCAAAAACGGTCAAATCGTCATCAAACTTTATGACAAGGAAACTCCCGGCACTTATGCCAATTTTATGTCCAAAGTCACTTCCGGGTTTTACGACAATCTAACATTTCACCGAGTAATTCCCGGCTTTATGGCTCAAGGCGGTGACCCGTTAGGAACAGGTACTGGTGGTGGTAAGCAAAAATCCGAACTCAACAACATACCATTCAAACGTGGAAGTTTGGGTTTGGCCAGAACTGCCGAAACCAAAGAAGTTAGCAACGATTCTCAATTCTTTATCTGTTTCACCGATGACGGATGTGCCCATCTTACCAGCGATTATGTAAACTTCGGTGAAGTAATATCAGGCCTCGATGTCTTGGACAAAATCACCCAAGGCGACAAAATCATTTCCATAACCGACAAAACTAAATGAACAAAATAATTCCAATTATTGTTATCGCACTAGCTTTGTTTGGAGTATTTAAATTATTATCACAAAACCCCTCAGTTGCCGGAGTTTCGGACTCTGAAGCCGATTTAATATTGTATTGGGGTGACGGTTGTACTCACTGCGAAACTGTCAAAAAACACATTACCGATAATAATCTAGAATCCAAAGTCAAAATTGCCTACAAAGAAGTCTATTACAACAAAACCAATCAAAACCAACTCAATTCAACGGTTGCCAAATGTCCGGAAATTGATGCTTCTCAAGGCATCGGAGTCCCGCTAGCTTTTGATACTGCCAACTCCAAATGTCTCTATGGCGATCAGCCTATCATCGATTGGCTCAACACAAAGTGATAGAATTTATTTGTGGCCATTAAATCAGAGAAAAAGAGTTTTCGTTTTACTCCTCAGGTTTTAATTCGTTTAGTAATATTTTGCGTTGCTGTTTATTATTCGTTTTCTTATTTAATGACCAGTTCCGGAACTCTCGCCACCCCTTCGATTCTTGGTACCCAAACTGTCAAACCCTACTCCGATTGGCTTTATCAACAACTACCACCCGAAAGTCGCAATTTGGTTGAAAATTTTAACCAAAATCCAACCGTTGTCTATGTCGAAAATAAAATAAACGATTTTAAAACCCAACTTAATGGCTTTCCAGAAACTCAAATCAAAGAAATTCAAAAACAGCTAGTCAAAAATATTTCTGATAAACTCATCGAGTCTATTGAAAATAGCACTTCACCATGAATATCCAGGATCTAACCACTAAAGTCAGTCAAATTAGGCAGAAGCTAAACATTGATGTTTTAATCCCCGAAACGGAGCAGTTAAAGCTCAAATCAACCGACGAATCTCTTTGGAACGACCCCCAAGCCGCCGGAAAGTTAATGCAACAAATTTCCGATAACCAAAAGATAATTGACTTAATATCATCAGTCGAGTCTGATTTAAAAAATTTAACCGAAATTCAGCTACTAATCGAATCCGATCCCGATACCGGCCTTGAACTTGAGTTCAATGAAAATGTCTCCAAGCTCGAAAAACAAATAAAAGAACTAGAAAAAACAACTTATTTATCCGGCAAATACGACAAAAACGAGGCGTTTCTTTCCATCCACTCTGGTCAGGGTGGTACCGAAGCCATGGACTGGGCTTCAATTTTACAACGGATGTATATGCGCTATTTCGAAAGGAAGAATTGGAAATACGAACTATTGGATATCACCCCGGGTGACGAAGCGGGCATCAAATCAGTATATTTTAAAGTAATTTCTAGTTATGCTTACGGGAATCTGCGTTCCGAAAACGGTGTCCATCGCTTAGTTCGCCTTTCTCCTTTTAATGCCGATCAACTCCGCCAAACATCTTTTGCCAAAGTTGAAATTACTCCCGTCATCGACAATGCCAACGAAGTCAATATCAAACCAGAAGATATCGAATTTGCTGCTTATCGAGCCGGTGGTCATGGAGGTCAAAACGTCAACAAAGTTTCCACCGCAGTTCGACTTGTTCATACCCCAACCGGAATATCTGTTTCTTGTCAAAGTCAACGAAGCCAGGAGCAAAATCGTATGCAAGCAATGGAAATGTTAACTTCCAAATTGTGGGCTATAGAGGAAACCAAGCAAGCTTCAGAGAAAAAGGAAATTAAGGGAGAAAATGTGGTCGCTGGTTGGGGCCATCAAATTCGCTCTTATGTTCTCCATCCCTACAAAATGGTCAAGGACCTTCGAACCCAACATGAAACCTCTGATACTCTCGGTGTTTTAGATGGTGATTTGGATGATTTCATTGCAGCTTTTCTCCAACTTTGATCTGATATACTGGATACATGGACATTCCAAATCTATCTTCAACCCCCGTTTCAAATCCGAACAATTCATCAAAAATAAACCTTATTATTCTCGGAGTAATTTTAGTTGTTGGTACTGTTTCCGGGTTTTGGATTTCTCGCTTCGCTCCAAAATCTGCGACCAATTCTTCCGGATTACCATTAATAGGCAACAACAAACCCGCCAGCGCCGACAACATCTCTTCTGCCGATCAACTTGAAACCGGAAAAGTTTATGGTAACAGCGACGCCAAATTCAAAGATACTGCCTCTGGCACTATCGAAAAGGGGAGTATCAATGGTGAAGGCACCCACATCCTCAACCGCGAGGGTGGATCAACCCAACGCGCTTCCCTTATTTCCTCAGCCGTCGATCTTGATCTTTTTGTTGGTAAAAAAGTCGAAATCAAAGGTGAAACCAATGCTTCCACCAAAACTTCTTGGCTATTAGATGTCGGTAATATCAAAATAATTGAATAGTCCAATGAAAATTGAATTTAAGGATGTTTCCAAATCATACGGTGTAATCAATGCTTTAAAAAACATCAATTTTTCGATAGAACCAGGCGACTTTGTCTTTTTAGTCGGACCATCTGGAGCAGGTAAAAGTAGTTTAATCAAATTAATATTGCAGGAAATTAAGCCCAGTTCTGGTGAAATATTATTCAATACTACTTCTCACCGCCAATTAAATTCAAAACAAACCGAACAAAATCGCCGTAAAATAGGAGTAATCTTTCAGGATTATCAACTTATTTTTGACAAAAATATTGAAGAGAATATTGCTTTAGCTCTTGATATCAATAACTATCCAAAGCAAGAAATACCCCAAAGAATCGAAGAAGTAATTAATCAAGTTGGATTAGCTAGTCGTCGCTTTCTTTTCCCGTCCCAATTGTCAGGTGGTGAAATGCAACGTGCCGCCCTTGCCAGGGCTATTGCCATCAAACCCGAAATAATTTTAGCCGACGAACCTACTGGCAATCTCGACGCCAAAAACGCCTGGAACTTAGTAAAGTTATTAAGCGACATCAATGCTTCAGGCACTACCGTTCTCATGACTACTCACAATCTTGATATTGTTAGTTCGATGAACAAAACAGTTTATACTATATATAATGGCGAGCTCAAGGTAGAAGGATCTCCCTCCCCAGCTCCCAAAATCATTAAAAAGAAAAAGAAGATTAAAAAAGTTATTACCAAAGCATAAGTCCATGTCATCACTCAAAACAGCCTGGCACCACATTCGACGTTCTCCCTTTCAAAGCACACTCGCCTTTGTCCTAATGTTTTTTACCTTTTTTATCTTTTCACTTTACTATCTGCTAAGTACTGGCATGTCTTCTGTCCTCTCTTATTTTGAAACCAAACCCGAAATTACTATCTTTTTAAAAGATGGCCTTGATAAAACAACTGTCGAAGGAATCCAACAAGAACTTTCATCTTTTCAAAGTATTCGCGAAATTAGATTTATTTCCAAAGAAAAAGCTCTCAGTCTTTATCAAGAACAGAATAAAAACAACCCCCTTTTAACCGAGATGGTCACTGCCAGTATTCTTCCTGCTTCCTTTGAGGTTGCAGTTAGTGATCCCGAAGTTCTAGAGCTTATTAATTTGCAGTTTACCGATCGCAAAGAAGTTGATGAGATTATTTATCAAAAGGATATTATCAATTCCTTACTCTCCTGGACCAACACCGTTAGAATCGTTGGAAGTATATTTGTATTGTTTACCTCCACCATCTCATTTTTAGTTATCTTTGTTGTTATCGGCATGAAAATTACCCAACGAAAGGAAGAAATCAGAATTAGCCGCCTTCTTGGGGCAAGCCGATTCTATGTCCAAAAACCTTTTTTGCTTGAGGGTTTATACTACGGTCTGCTGGGCGGTGTCGCGAGTTCAGTCACCATCGTCCTATTAGCTATTTATTTTGCTCCCAAAATCAATTCTTATTTTGCTCCCATCAAGTTTATCGATCTAGCTCCTTTACCATTATTAATCATGGTTTCAATTTCTATCGGGTCGGCAGTATTTTTAGGATTATTCTCTAGCTTCTTAGGTGCCCGTCGCTATATCAAATTCTAATTTACCATGAATTTGTTAAAAATTGGCTTTTTTTTCACTATTTTTGCGATAATTCTCTCACCGGTATTTGCCGACGAAACTACCGACAAAATTCAACAGCAAATCAACGAATATACCAACAAAATTACCGAATTATCCAAAACCAAGGACACTCTCGCTAATCAGATTAAAATTCTCGATGGTCAAGTCCAGCTAACTTTACTCAAAATCAATCAAACCCAAGCGTCAATATTAAACCTTGAAAAAGATATTGGCCAGTTAAGTATTAAAATTGGTGATCTCAACACTCAACTAGACCGTCTTTCGGGCCTGTACATCGACCAGGTAACCCAAAACTATAAACTAGCCAAACGTATCCCCGGAGTATCGTTATTAGCCGGTACACTCAACTTTAACCAGTTCCTTGAACAGTACAAATACCTCAGTATTATTCAGAAGAATAATCAAGACTCGCTGATTTCCATGGAAACAGTTCGCTTTGAGTTTGACACCGAGAAAGCCAACAAAGAAAAAAAACAAGAAGAGCTGGAAGTTCTCCAAAAGAAATTATCAGAACAGCAAACCAATCTTGCTCGTCAAAAAGCCAACAAAGCCGGATTACTTACCATAACCAAGAACGACGAGGCCAAGTATCAATCACTCAAAAAAGCCGCCGAAGCAGAACTTAGTTCTTTATTAGCGGCCAAATTTGTCGGCAAGAGGGAAGTAAAAAAAGGAGAAGCCATCGGTATTATGGGTAATACTGGCTATTCATTTGGTGATCATTTACATTTTGGCCTATACAATTTGTCCGAGTCCGATGTTGCTAGTTGGAAATACGTCAATGACACTGACCCCTCAGATTATATTAAGAACAATATCTGGCCAATGAATGATCCTCGCACAATTACTCAAGGAAGGGGCAATACTCCCTACTCTTATCTTTATTCCGACAGGTTCCACCATGGAATTGATATGGTCTCCACCAACAAAACAGTTGTCTCAGTCAACGACGGTATAGCTTATTTTTATCGCAATGCTGGCAGTTCGCTGGGTAACCACGTCAAGATTTTTCACGCCGACGGTAAGATGACTCTATATTTGCACTTACAATAGAATCTCTTTTAGTACCCTCGGATTAGTTTCTTCAATCCAACAGCAGCCAAACCAGTACCCATTACCATCAATGTTTGCAAAATCATTGTTTCATTACCAGTTACTGGTAAAACTTTACCACCAACGAAGTATGAAGCATTATCGCAATCGTTTGCTCGGTCATTGCTAACACAAACTCGATTGGTCATTTGCCATTTTTGGTTAATGATCTTTTCAACAGGGGTACCGGAAATTACAGCTCTAATATTATAAGTTTTAGTCTCTCCAACTCCAAGTGAATCAATTATGGTTTCAACTTGATTATTGTTGGTAGCTCCAAAACCGTTAATTACTTGTAAGTAATTTGGCAAATAGTCAATTACCTTTATGCCAGTCAAAGTAGAGTTTCCCGAATTTTGGACAACGATTTTAAAATCGATCTTGTCTTTTTCGCGGAAAATTCTCTTTGAAGCCGAAATATTGTCATAATAATTAGCATCAACAATGTCAGAAATTGTCTTGTCGACCACGATGCTTAGCTTTTCTTCACCTTGGCTATAATATTGAGCTTTAGCGGGCATTGCAGAAATTAGCCCAGCGGTTACTAAGGCTGAAAGGACTAGAACAGTGTTTAATTTGTTTGTCATAGTAATGTTTAATAATCTTAAATTACAGGATATTATAAGCCATATTCTGCCAAAGTCAAGATATTTGCTATACTCAAATTATGAATATGCCAAAGCTTAGTTCCCTTTCAGTCTTTTTTCCTTGTTATAACGAAGAAAAGAACCTCGAAAACACCTTCAACAAAGCTCTGCCTATAATTAAAGATATCGCCGATAAATGGGAAATAATCATTATTGACGATGGCTCCAAGGACAACACCAACCTTGTCGCCCAAAAACTAGTCGCCAAATACCCCAAAAACGTTGTTTTAGTCACACACAATCCCAACCGTGGCTACGGTGCCGCCTTCAAAAGTGGTATGTATACTGCCAAATACGACTGGATTGCTTTTACCGATTCTGACGGCCAATTCGATTTTTCTGAAATTCGCAATTTTATTGACACTCAGCGCAAAACCAAGTCCGATATAGTTATCGGCTACTACCTAAGTCGCCAAGTTTCTCCAATGGTTGTCTTTACATCCAAGCTGTGGGAACTTATTGTTTTTGTCCTTTTTGGCCTAAAAGTAACCGACATTGATTGTGGATTCAAGTTCGTAAGCAAAAAGGTTATTGACACTATTCCTCGCCTAGAGGCCGAAAGGGGAGCCTTTATCAGTAGTGAATTTTTAATAAAATCCAAAAAGGCCGGTTTTAAAATCACTGAAATCGGTATCAATCACTATCCTCGTACTCAAGGACAGGCCACTGGTCGCCATCTAAAAGTAATCATCAAAAGCTTTTCTGATCTCCTCAAGCTTTGGTTCAAAATTAATTTTGCCCGTGGTTAAGCAATTTATAGCCAAAAACTGGCTAATTCTTCTAATACTATGTATCGCCGCTTTTGCCCGTCTTTATCGAATATCTGACTATATGGAATTTTTGGGCGATCAAGGTCGCGACGTGGTGATCGTTCGTGATTTTCTAAAAAACGGCAACTTATTCTTTATAGGTCCCCAAACCAGTATCGGCAACATGTACCTCGGACCCTTCTATTACTATCTTTTTGTCGCCCCCGGTTTGCTCTTAGCCAATTTTAATCCAGTCGGTCCGTCTATTATCGTCGCCCTACTTTCGGTATTAACAACTTTCTTGATATTTAAATTAGCCTCTCTTTGGTTTAACAAACCAGCCGCAATCATCGCCTCAATTCTTTACGCCCTTTCACCGGTGGTTATCAAATATTCCAACTTTTCTTGGAATCCCAATATCATGCCTCTTTTTGCCCTACTTTTCTTTTATTTTATGCAAAAAAAACAGTACGTTTACGCTTCACTAGCCTTTATTGTCACCCTTAATTCTCACTATCTAGCCCTCCTTCTTCTTCCTGTAGGCGGACTAATTTGGTTAACACATTTTTTACCTAGCCGTTCAAAATTCAATTTTAAATCAACCTTGCTAGCCATTCTCGTCTTCGTAATCTCTTTGACCCCTCAATTGTTATTTGATCTCAAGCATGATGGTCAAAACACCAAGGCTCTGCTTACTTTCTTTACCCAACGTGAATCTACGGTCAATCTAAAAGCCTACAAGGCTATCCCCGAGATGGCTCCGTTGTTTTACCAAATCAATACTCGACTATTGGCCGCCAAAGATACTACCGTTGGCCTTTACCTCAGTCTAATATTTATCGTTTTAATTGTTGTCCTTTTATACCGACAAATAAAATCTAAAACACTTAACCATAATTTTCTTTTTTTACTGGTCTGGTATTTGGTAGGTCTCGTTGGTTTGGCTTTATACAAACAACATATCTACGATCATTATTTTGGTTTCCTTTTTCCAGTTGTCATTATGCTATTTGCCTACGTTATCACCCAATTCCCCAAATTGCTCTATATACCGGTAACTCTATTTTTGGCTATATTTGCCATTACCCAAAATCAATTTCGCTGGGAGCCACCGCGCCAACTAGCTACCACCACTCAAATAGTTGAATCCATAATCGACAAATCGGACAATAAACCTTTTAATTTTGCTCTACTAGCCAAAATGAATTATGATCCTGGTTATCGTTACATAATGGCTGAAAAGAATGCCCCAGTTGAGCTTTTGCAGAATAAAATTGTCGATCAAATGTTTGTGGTTTGTGAACCATTTCAAATTGAATGTAATCCCATCAACAATCCGGAATGGGGTATCGCCGCCTTCGGTTGGGCCAAAGTCCAAAGTGAGTGGGAGATCAATGGAATAAAAGTATTTCACCTTACCCACAACCCCTCCGGTACCTAAACTTTTACTTTCCACTTTATAACTTTCTACTTATTCTGTATATCCCAGTAGCGGATCAATTTTATATTCTGCTTTTTGGCATTCCTCTTCCGATATCCCTTTCGCTTTTTCCGGCATCAACACTCCGTATCGCCCACTATGGACAGGGTTTTCTTTTTCAATCGTCTGCCAGGGGATTGATATGTTGTATATTGGCACATCAGCAACGCCAGGTTTGACCAAATCAATTCCGTTGTACCAAAAAAGATACCTAAATCCTACTCCCACCCCTGCATCGGCAATATAATTAACAGCAACACAGTTATAATTATTTTTCTTAACATCACTGCTAATCTCCTTCATCAACCGATTCCGATAGTAATACGATGTATCAAAATCTGATCTTTGCTCCACCCATTTCAAATTAACGGCCAAATAAAGGCCCAGTATTAGCGACGTAACACGGTAATTTAACAAGGACAAAAATAAGGCCACAATCATAACTGCCAATGGCACCAAATTAGAAAAATAATATTCAGACACAATTCTTTTAGATACAAACTGGGCCAGCAATATCATAAAAAACCATATTCCAATCAGCAAGCTGATCCGACCATCTAATTTTTTATAAAATCCGACGATAACCCACATCAATATAAAGGCAAACCACAAAGCATATTGGTTTGTATATTCCCATCCTTCTATCATTCGTACTTGAAACTCTTTTCCTGAAGCTCTCACCACCTTATCCAGCTTCATCCAGCCTGTTGGCCCTCCTGCATCAATATTAATTCCTGACGTAATAGCCTTTACCTGGGAAAAATCATATTTCAGCTCAAAAAGTAACAGGGGAGACATACTAATTATAAAAGCCAATATTCCCAATACAGTCTGCCAACTTTTTAGATTAATAAGTTTGTTTCCACCCAACAAATACCCCAGAATTGGAATAGGCAGAACTGGTAAAAGTGCGATGTGTAACTGCCAAGTAAAGCCAACTAGAATTCCATATACCCAAAGATATTTTAGGTTCCCCTTAAATAATTCCAAAATGACTGCCAAAAACCATATACTCCAAGTAAATGTCGGTTGAGTTGGCACCGACCATCTTTCAAAAGAAGCCACTCCCCAAGAAAATGCCCAAATACACGTTCCTATCCAAGCCACCTTTTTCCCAAAATGTCGATTAAATATATAAAATATACTTCCGATATTAAATATCCCAATTATCGTCAAAGGTACAACTGCCGATATCGGATTGCCAGCAAATAATCGGTAAGATATCGCCATTAAATAATAGTAAAAACTGCCTATAAACACTCCCGGCACACTCGTCAGTTGTCCCACCAATCTTTGATGACCATTATTAATATCCCTGGCTATCCACGAATACAAATCGGCGTCATGGGCAAACGAAAATCCCTTTTCAAAGTTATAAAGCCTCATAACCAAAGCCACCACAATCACAATCAAACCAAAAACAATTTCTTTTTTAAACCATCCTTTCATAAAACGATAATACCACGTATAATTTGATCAATGACTGCTATCAGTATCGTAATCCCATGCTACAACGAAGCTAATAATCTTAAAAGAGGAGTTCTCCAAGAAGTCTATGACTATCTTTCAACTCAAAAATACGAGTGGGAAGTTCTTATCTGTAATGACCAATCAACCGACGATTCTCTTGAAATTCTTAAGACTTTAGTCAAAAAATACAAAAATTTCCGTATTATCGATCTTCCTCACGGAGGCAAACCCGCTGCCGTCTGGGGTGGAATCCAGCAAGCCAAAAATCCACTTGTCCTTTTTACCGACATGGATCAATCCACTCCCATATCCGAAATCTCAAAACTAATTCCTCATTCTGAAAAATTCGATGTTGTCATCGGCTCCCGCGGACTTGTTCGCGAAGGCAATAGTCTCCTTCGCCGGATCGGTGGCCCAGTTTTTCTTTTTATCCGTCGAATGGTTATGCTTCACAACATCATCGACACCCAATGTGGTTTTAAAATGTTCAAAACGGATGTTGCCAAAAAACTTTTTCCTGAACTTCAATTTTTTAAGGACACTTCCGACAAAAAAGGTTGGCGCGTATCAGCCTTCGATGTCGAATTGCTTTTTATGGCCCAAAAATGGGGTTATAAAATAAAAGAAGTTATTGTTGATTGGAAAAATGAAGATACCAGCAATACCAAAGGCGATGCCGATCTTCGCTACAAAAAAGAATCAATCCAAATGGTCAAAGAAATCAAGCGTGTTTTAGTCAACAACATCAAAGGCGTTTATGATCAAAAACCTCTCTAAAAATATCTTTCTGCTACTTTCTATTGTTTCGGTTTTTCTAATTACCAGAATTGTCAACTTAACTTCTCTTCCTGTCTTTGGTGACGAAGGTATTTATATCCGTTGGTCTCAAATCATTCGCAGTGTTGAAACACTTCGTTTTATTCCCCTTACCGATGGCAAACAACCATTTTTTATGTGGTTATCAGTTCCTTTTTTAAAAATATTTTCCGACCCTCTATTTGCCGTCAGACTTTTATCGGTTTTTTCCGGTCTTGGTCTTATGTTGGCTATTATATTTACCGTTTCTTTAATTTTCCATTTACCCAAAAGTACCAATATTACTACCTTACTAAAAAATGTTTTTACCTCGATCCCATATCATGCCTTTCTTGCTGGAATTCTTTATATTCTACTTCCCTTTAGCTATTTTTTTGATCGTTTAGCCCTTGCCGATACTCTTCTCTCCTTTTTTGGTGTTCTAGCACTTTTTTTTACCATCCTTTTGGCCAAATATTCTCGACTCGATATTTCCTTAATCCTCGGCGCAGTTCTCGGACTTTCTTGGCTTACCAAATCACCAGCCATTTATTTTTCTGTTCTATCATTTTTTACCTTCCTAGTTCTTAACAAAAAAATTCGCCATATTTATTTGCCTATTATTTCGATTTTAATCTCCCAAGTTATCTACTCCATTCTTCGACTCGGTCCTCAATTCCATCAGATTGCTTTACGTAATTCCGATTATATTTGGAAATTAAGCGATGTTCTTCCCCATCCGTTTGACCCACTTATTCCCCATCTACTCGACACCGCCAACATCTACCAACTCTACATATCAATTCCTATCATGCTGCTATTTATATTTTTAAATATTAAGTACTTTAAAACTTTTAAACTTTATAACTTTATACTTATCGGTTGGTGGCTTCTCCCCCTCATTTCCAATTCCATTTTTGCCAAAGTTTACACCGCCCGCTACGTTCTCTACACCTTACCTCCGTTTATAATTCTTCTTTCAACCTTATTGGCCAATTTCAAAGCCAAATACTTGCTGTTTCTATTGTTAATACCCAACATATTTACAATCTACAAATTAAACACCAACCCCTTTGGATTTAAAGCCACTTCTACTGAGCTTGGGTACTTTCAAGATTGGACTTCCGGTTGGGGAATAAAACCAGTGGCCGATTATTTAATAAGTCGGTCAAAATCCGCCAATGTAATTGTTGGCACCGAAGGCTATTTTGGTACTCTACCCGATGGTCTTCAAATCTATACCAACAATGTACCCCAACTTACAGTGTTTGGTGTTGGCATTAATCTTAATCGCGTCCCCGACAAACTTATCGACGCTTTCAATCATGGCGACGAAGTTTACCTGCTTTTTAATTCCTCTCGTCTTATGCTCACTCCCGACCAACTATATTTAGTTGAGCCCACCTTGACTTTTCAAAAACCCAACGGCGATCAATTAATTTTATATAAACTAAAGTAATGAAAAAATATTTTTTTCTTTTAATCATCGCCTTAATCCCAGCTGTTTTCTTTTTAATGCGCCCCAATGTTTATTGGAATATGCACGACGACATGCAGTTGATTCGCCAGTTATCAATTGAAAAATGCCTACAAGATGGCCAAATTCCCTGTCGCTGGTCACCCGATCTTGGCTATGGTTATGGCTATCCTCTTTTTAATTTTTACCCTCCCATGCCTTATATCGTCGGCCAGGTTTTCCGTACATTTGGACTCAGCTTTGTCACTACAGTTAAGCTCACCGCTTTGGTCCAGATAATCGCCGCTGGATTAGCCATGTTTCTTCTTGCCCGTTCACTTTTTGGCCCAATGGGTGGTTTTCTTTCCGCTCTTTTTTATTCCTATGCGCCATATCATGCTCTCAATATTTATGTTCGAGGTGCCATGAACGAAGCCTGGGCAGCAGTCTTTTTCCCTCTTATATTTTATTTTTCTCGCAAATTAATTTTAGAATCTAAAACTATTCATTTGATTCTGTTATCACTTTCTTTTTCCGGTTTACTTCTCTCTCACAACCCCATGGCCCTCACTTTTATTCCTTTCCTATTTCTCTGGGTTATTTTCTTTTTCTTTTCAAGCTACACCGTTTTCCCTCTCAGTTTAAAAAATCTCTTTACCTATATTCTGTCCAAAAAGCAAGTTATTTTAAAACTTTTTTTGTCAGGTTTACTTGCCATCATGTTTTCTGCCTTTTACACTTTACCCGTACTTTTTGAAACCAAGTATGTCCAAATCGAATCCATGTTTAACAACTATTATCATTGGTCAGTTCATTTTACTTCGATTTTCCAACTATTTTTTAGTTCCTTTTGGGGCGACGGCGCCTCAGTTTGGGGTCAGCAGGACAATATGTCCTTTATGATCGGCTATCTTCATTGGCTCGTACCCTTAGCTATTCTTTTGATTATTGTCTACAAAACCATAAAACTTAAAAATTTCAATCTTAAGCTCTACTCTTTACCCATCCTTTTGGTTTTCCTTGGTATCTTTGCCGCTTTCATGACTCATGAGCGATCGGTTTTACTTTGGAAGATCTTTACTCCAATTCAAAAAATCCAATTCCCTTGGCGATTTTTGAACCATTCTTTATTTTTACTATCCCTTTCAGTCGGTACCATATTTTCTTTACTCAAAATAAAATCAACCAAAATTAACAAAATTGTTTTAATAGTCTTATCGGCTTTGGTATTAGTATTTAATCTGCGTTATTTTACCCCGATAACTTCCGGTCCAATAACCGATGAGCAAAAGTTTTCTGGTAAAGCCTGGGAAAATCAAATTACTTCTGGTATTTACGATTATCTACCCAAAACTGCCCCGACAGCAGCCAAAGGTCCAGCCAAACCTTACATCGATTTTGTTGTCCCCGGTTCGGTTAAATATCTTATTGCTGGTGAAAAGAAGGGCACTGACTGGATATTTTTCAATCTTGATCTAACTTCCGAAGCTGAAGTTGGTCTTCCAATTTTGTACTTTCCCAATTTTGTCCTGACCGATTATGGCAAAATAATTCCTACCTATCCCGACTCTGAATTGGGTCGAGTTACTACCAGGCTTTCCGCTGGCAATCACCAACTCTACCTCAAGCTTCGCGACACCCCCATTCGGACTTTCTCCAATTATTTATCCTTAATTACTTGGATTACTGTTTTTATCTATTTTGGTTACACCCTATGGTCCCAAAAGAAATCGACCAAATAAGAACCAAAACCACTGCCAATGTTCTCTTTCTTACCATCAGAAATTTTGGCATCCAAGGCGTTTCTACAATTGGATTTTTCCTTCTAACTCTCATCCTTGGGGCAGGGGAGGTTGGTTTATTTGCTATCGTCGCCGAATCAGTTAGCATTCTTGGTTATTTTTCCGATGTTGGCCTAGCCTCAGCTTTAATTCAACAAAAAGAATCGGTTACCAAAAAACAACTCCAGTCAACATTTACTATTCAGCAACTTCTTGTTCTAATTGCCATTATCGTTATCTCAGTTATTTATCCTCAAATAGCTTCCAGCAAAGGCTATGGTGACAGAGAATTTTGGATTTTAGTTTCACTTTGTTACTCGTTTGTAGCCGCATCACTAAAAACAATTCCTTCAGTATTACTCGAACGAAAATTAAATTTCAAATTAATTTCCACCATCGATGTTACCGAAAATTTAATTTTCTATGTCACTGCCGTTTCCTTTGCTTTGATGGGTTTTGGAGTCTATTCCTATGCTATTGCTACTTTTATCCGCAGCACAATTGGTTTAGTAATTATTTATGTCAAAAGCCCTTGGCCTGTCGGTTTTCTCATCGATATAAAATCAGTCAAAAAATTATTTAAATTTGGAATTCCCTTTCAACTAAATTCATTTATTGCAGTCGCCAAAGACCGTTTATCTAATTTATTAGTAGCCGGAATAATTGGCCGTGAAAGCTTTGGTATTCTTTCCTGGGCCCAAAAAGGGCCACGTATTCCATTAAGTTTTATGGACGCCGTTATGAAAGTCACTTTTCCCACCTTTGCTCGACTCCAAAATGACCCCGAAATGCTTGCTCGTTCTCTCAAACGAAGTATCTTTTTTATCGCCTTTAGCGCCACTCCTCTTTTAGTTGGTATCTCTTTAATAGGGCAAGATGTTATCAATCTTATCCCCAAATACTCTAAGTGGCTTCCCGCCATTATTCCTCTCTATTTCTACTCGATCAATGCCGCCATCGCCGCCATTACCACCCCTCTTACCAATGCTTTTAACGCAGTTGGCAAAATTGCCATCACTACCAAATTGATGATCATGTGGACTGTTCTAACCTGGATTTTCTACCCACTCTTAAGCTACAAATATGGCTACATCGGTACTGCTATTGCCTCTCTCATTGTTGGATCCAGCTCCGTTGTTGTTTGGATAATTGCTAAGCGGCTATTTAAGTTAAATGTTTTTAAAATTGTTGCTCTTCCAGTAGCTGGATCGCTTCTCATGTTAGCCTTTTCCTATCCTATCGGCATATTACAGCTCTCTCCCATATCAAATATTCTGTTAAAGATTTTCATCTCAGTTTCTGTCTATACCCTATTCAGCTTTTTATTCATGCGTTCTGATGTTATCTGGTTTTATTCGCAAATCAAATGTCTTTTCTCAAAAAAATCCCAGTCATAATTTATTTTACTTTTCTTATCGTCCTTTTTTCTTTACCCTTAATTCGCAGTGGCATCACCTACAATTACGGTATTGGCTATTGGGGACCAACGGGCCACGATCTTATCTGGCACCAATCTCTAATTAACCATATTACCAATCCTTTTTCTATTCCCATCCCCAGTTTTTCCGGGCAAAGTTTGGTCAACTACCATCCTTTTTACAATATTCTAATTTCAACTATTCACCAACTGACCAACCTACCTATTTCTCTTCTTATTTTTCAAATATTTCCTCTTCTTGCCTCAGCTATTTTTATCTACCTATCCTACAAAATCGGTTTTCTAATTACCAAAAAAAAGTCCGGTGGTTATCTTCTGGCCTTAATCAACACCACCGCTTCCTCAGCTGGTTTTATCATCACCCTTTTAAATAATTTCCGTCTTGGCGGCGAATCTGTCTTTTGGTCAATGCAATCGGCCTCACTTCAAATCAATCCTCCCCTAATTCTTTCCCTAATATTTCTGCAAATATTAATAATTTTTATACTTCGCAAAACCAACTCTCTCTTCGTTATTTTACTTCTGATTCTTTTACCAATTACCAAAGCCTATGGCGGCATAGCCGGTTATATTATCTGGGGCTTCTACTCTCTCTATTCACTAAAGCATAAAAACAATAAGCCACTTATATACTTATTAATTTCCTTACCTTTGGCCTATTTACTCTTTAGAGTTTACAATCCTACCGCCACCTCACTCTTAGAATTTCACCCTCTTTGGTTTATCGACCAAATGTTTAGTTCCCCCGACAAAGTATTTCTTCCCCGCATTTCCTCGGCTTTGCAAAATTACAAGCTTGCCCATAGTTTCAAATCAATCCCAGTTTATCTCATTGGTTTGGCAATATTTATAATAGGTAATTATTTTTGGCGATTATTAGGCTTATTAACCATCATCAAAAGCAAAAACTATTTTAATGTAATTATATTTTTTACCGCCTCAATATTACTGATTATTCCCTTACTTTTTATTCAAAAGGGGACTGCCTGGAATACTATTCAATTTGTCTATTATTCTCTATTTCTCCTCAACATTTTACTTCTATTATTTTTTAACTCAATTCAAAAACCAGTTCAACAAAAGCTACTTATTTTTCTTTTTGTTATTACTTCTTTTCTAACCAATTACGACACCTATACCGGCTATCTTGGCAATCCTCCTCCAGCCGCGATACCCTCTACCGAATTAGTGGCTTTACGCTTTTTAAACACCCTTCCTCCAGGAACTGTTCTTACTTATCCATTCGACAGCCATCATCAGGATAGTTACCGCAGTACTCCAATTCCTCTTTATGCCTACATCACATCTTCTTATATACCAGCTTTCACTCATCACCAAACCTTTATTAGTGATGAAATGAATCTCAACAACTCCGGTTATCCCTGGCAGTCTAGGCTTTCAGCCGCAACATTATTTTTCAAACAAGAAAACCAGTTTCAAGATCGAGGTTTCTTGGTCAACAATCAAATTGACTACATATATTTAACTGCTCTCCAAAAAACGAACATCAATTTTGATACAAATGCCTTATCTTTGGTCAAAATATACGATGATCTGAACTCAACGATATATAAAGTCAACCGGTGATACACTAAACTATGCCCAAAAATCAAAAACCTACCATCTCAGCAGTCATAAATATTAGAAATGAAGCTGAAAATCTCCGTTCTTGCCTTAAATCAATCAAATCCTTTGTTGACGAGATAATTATTGTCGACATGAAAAGCTCCGATGGTGGTCCAGAAATAGCCAAAGAGTTTGGCGCCAAGGTTTTTGATTACAAACCAATTCGGTACGTTGAACCCGCTCGAAACTACGGCTTAAGCAAAGCCAACGGCAAATGGGTATTGCTACTCGACCCCGACGAAATAATCCCCAAAACTCTAGCCAAAGAATTAGTCAAAATAACCACCAGAACCGATGTCGATTGGGTCAAAATTCCTCGCAAAAACTTAATTTTTGGCAAATGGATTCGTCATTCTAACTCTTGGCCCGATTATTTGATCAGGTTTTTCAAAAAAGGCATGGTTACTTGGAAAAAAGAAATCCACTCCCAGCCCGAAACCAAAGGCTCGGGCACCACTCTCCTTGATTCCGAAAAGCTAGCCATCAAACACAACAATTATCCCACGGTCACTTCTTTTATCATTCGCTCAATTCGTTACAGCAATGTTCAAGCTGATGAACTAAAAGCGCAAGGATACAAATTAAAAATAAGCGATTTTATTCTTCGACCGATTCAGGAGTTTAACAGCCGGTTTTATGCCGCCGAAGGCTACAAAGACGGCATTCATGGTCTGGTTTTTTGTCTTATGCAAGCAATCGCTATCGCCTTTGTCTATATCAGGTTATGGGAAAAGCAAGGATCGTCCGACAAAAGCCTATCCAAAGAATCATTTGTTGCCGCCTCCCAAGAAGCTGTTTTTGAATATGGTTTTTGGTTTCAAAAGTATTTCATCAAGGAATACGGCTCCAATATTTTTAAAAATATTTTAATTAGGTATCGACAATTACTAAATCGGATAACCAAAAACTATTGATGACCAAGTCGAGAGTTGCCATAATAATTATCAATTGGAATCAGCCGGAGTTAACTGTCAACACCATTGCTTCTCTTAAGAAAATTAAATCCAATAGTTTCGATTATCACCTATTTTTAATCGACAACCACTCCTCCGACAACTCTTTTGTCATATTGTCCCAAAAATATTCTTCCGATCCTCATGTCACCTTATCAAAAACTGATCAGAACCTCGGTTTTACCGGTGGCAACAATTTTGGCCTAAAGCAAGCTTCGCGCGAAGATTACGATTACTATCTTTTTCTCAACAACGATGTTCAGGTCGACCCAGACTTTTTAATTAACATGGTCGATTATCTAAAATCAAACAAATCAGTTGGTTTAGTTGCCCCCAAAATGTATTTTGCTCCCGGTTTTGAATATCACAAAACTCGTTACTCCAAAAAAGATTTAGGCAATGTAATTTGGTTTGCCGGAGGTAAAATCGATTGGCATAATATTTATTGCAGCCATATCGGCATCGATGAAATCGACACGGGCCAGTACGATACCATTACCCATCCCGATTATCTAACCGGTTGTTGCTTGCTAATTACCAAAAAAGCTCTTCGCCAAATTGGCTCTTTTGATCATAACTATTATTTGTATCTCGAGGACGCTGATCTGTGCCATCGAGCCAAACAGGCCGGTTTTCTCATTAGCTATTTACCCTCCGCCAAAATTTGGCACTACAACTCCGGATCATCAGGGGCCAATTCCGATTTACACCACTATTACCTTACTCGCAACCGTTTATATTTTGGATTTCGTTACGCTTCACTTCGCACTAAATTTGCTTTAATCAAGCAAAGCATCACCATGCTTATCAAATCACCCTCTTCTTGGCAAAAAAGAGGCATAATAGATTATTATTTAGGTCGCATGAAACAAGGAAGTTGGCGATGACACCCAAATTATCAATAATAATTTTAGCCGGCAATGAACAAGAGGTAATTCTTGATTGCTTAAAAAGTGCCCAATTTGCCAATGAAGTCATAATTGTTGCCGCCAATTCTACCGACGACACCATCGCTTTAGTCAAAGAATTCTATCCAAAAACAAAAATAACAATCACCAACGACCAATACAACAAAAATTTTTCCAAATGGCGCAATCTTGGTTTTGAAAAATCAAAATTTGACTGGGTTTTTTATCTCGATTCCGACGAACGTATTACCTCCAAACTGCAATCAGAAATACTCCAAATTATTTCCAAACCTCAAATTTATACTCATTTTGCTATTCCTCGGGCCAATCATTATTTGGGCAAACGCGTTCGTCACGGTGGTAGCTACCCCGATTTTGTCATTCGACTTTATCATCGACCATATTTCAAAGGCTACCTTGGTGACCTCCATGAGCAACCAGTAGTTTCTGGCAATCTTGGCTATTTAAAAAATGACTTACTTCATTTTACCCACCGTCAATTAACTGCCATGCTTTGTAAAAGCATTGCTTGGTCAGACACTGAAGCTCAATTACTATTTGCCTCTAATCATCCTCCCGTTGTCTGGTGGCGTTTCCCTAGAATGATGTGCACCAAGTTTTGGGAAAGGTATCTTCGACAATCATTTTGGCTTGATGGCAAAATAGGCATTATTTCTACAGTATTTGAAATGTTTAACACTTACATGATTTATGCCCGACTCTATGAGCTCCAACAATCAAAAAAAGCCTAAAGCCGCTTTCTACGACCCTTATCTTGACACTCTAGGAGGAGGGGAACGTTATGTTTTAACCGCAGCTCAGGTATTATCGGAAAATGGTTACGATGTCGATCTTTTTTGGTCGGGTGACCCGAGTTTTCTTACCAAAGCCCAAAATCGCTTTTCTCTCGATCTTTCAAAAATCAATATCGTCCCCGACATTTTCAATCAACGTCTAACATCATTTGATATGCTCGAAACTTTTAGCGAATCTATTTTTCTTCGACCTTTGGCCTCCTCCTCTCTTGGTAAAAAAATATCCAACTTTATCAACCGCGCCAAAATTCTTTCCCAGTACGACTTTTCATTTTACCTAAGCGACGGTAGTCTTCCTTTTCTTTTTGCCAAACATAATATGGTTCATTTTCAGGTTCCGTTTATCTTTAAATTTTCTTTTCTTCAAAAATTACTTAACCAAATAAAATTTCTTTTTATCAATCAAATTGTTTGCAATTCTTCTTTCACCTCAAAAGTCTTTAAAAAGACCTTTAACCATGCCAACACGGTTCTTTATCCACCTGTCGGCATTGAAAAATTTTCCTCGTCTCCCAACAAAGAAAACATAATTCTAAATGTTGGTCGTTTTGACAATTTAATGAATACCAAAAAGCAGGATGTTTTAATCGATGCTTTTAAGGAGATGTCTGAAAACAACCCCTCGCTAAATTGGCGACTAGTTCTCGCCGGTGGCAGTAAGGACGAGCCCAAGGACAACAAATATCTAGCACACCTCATGCAAATATCTCTCAATCTTCCTATCGATATTATAGTCAACCCCTCCTTTCCCGATCTAGTCAGTATTTATTCCAAAAGTAAAATATATTGGCATGCCGCCGGTTACGGAGTCGACCAAACACTTCATCCCGAAAATACCGAACATTTTGGTATCACTGTTGTCGAAGCCATGAGCTCTGGTTTAGTTCCCATGGTTGTCAATCGAGGTGGTTTACCCGAAATAATAGACGACCAAAAAACAGGCTTTCTGTGGGAAACAATCGGCGATCTAATCGAAAAAACCACCAAGCTTATTAATTCTAATTCACTTTTTGATCAAATTACTTCAAAATCAATACCAGCTTCACAAGTTTTTAGCCAAAAAGTATTTTCCGATCATCTTTTAAAACTAGTCAAACACAAATGAAAATATCTGTTATCGTCACCAATTGGAATGGAGTTAATTTATTAAAAAAATATCTTCAAAACGTAATTACTAATTCACCCGAGGCCTCCGAAATAATTCTAGCCGACGATGCTTCAACCGATGATAGTTTAGCTTTTGCCCTTTCCCTCCAAAAGAAAAACCCCAAATTAAAAATAATTAGCCATTCCAAAAACTTAGGCTTTTCCAAGAACTCCAACCACGCCGTCAAATCTTCCACCGGCGACTATGTAGTTTTACTAAATAGCGATATCGACCCCAAACCGGGTTATATCAAACAGGCCATGAAGCATTTTGACCAAGATGTTCTAGGTGTCGGTTTTTGCGAAATTGGCCACGAAAACTACGCCAAAATAAAATTTACTGCAGGGTATTTACAACACGAACCACAATATTCTGATCAAGTCCATATTTCTGGTTGGTTATCCGGAGGCAGTTCCATTATCAACAAAAAAATCTTTCAAAAACTCGGCGGATTTGATGCAGTTTACGAACCATTTTATAGTGAGGATCTCGACCTTGGTTACCGTGCCTGGAAATCTGGTTATCGTTGTTTGTGGGCTCCTCAAGCCCAAATTTATCACAAGCACGAAGCCACCACCTCCAAATTTCCCAAACGACTCTTAAATTATGTCAAAGAAAGGAATCGTTTACTCAATGTTCTGCGACTTATTGACGATCCGGCTTTTTTAAGACAAAACAAACTTGTTCAAATTGGTCGAGTTCTCACTGGCCCCAATTATCTAAAAATTATCGTCGCCGCCAAAAAACAAATTTCTAAGTATCCAAAACCAATTATATTTCCCAAATTAACCGATCGGCAAATATTTGACCTTTTCCAATGACCACCCCTTTTGTTTCCATAATTATCGTCACCTGGAACACATCCCAAGTTACTTTAAAATGTCTTGATACTATCAGGCAACATCTTCCCCACAGTTTTTATGAATTAATTGTAATTGACAATGGTTCAACCGACGACACAAAAAAAGTAATTACTTCCCAATCTTCTGTTATCTATCACAACACCGGAAGTAATCTTGGTTTTTCTAAAGCATGCAACATTGGTGCCAAAATTGCCACAACCAAACTTCTGTTTTTTTTAAATTCAGATATGGAATTAATCGATAACAAGCTTATCGACATGGTTTCTTTTCTTCAAACTACTCCTGATTGTGGTTTGGTATCACCCAAGTTCCTCAACCCCGACAAGTCAGTACAGGGTTCAGTTTTTCCTCCCCAAACTGCTTTCAACGCCTTCCAAGAATTTTGGCTTGGCCACAAAAGTTACTCCAAATATGTGCCCAAATCAATCTCTCCCCACACCGTATGGGCAGTTTCCGGTGGTGCAGTTTTAATTTCCAAAAATCTCTTTAATTTAGTCGGTGGTTGGAACGAAAAGTATTTTATGTATTTTGAAGATCTACAGTTATGCTCCGATGTAAGGCGCCTAAATTACAAAATTTATTATTACCCCCAATTTAGGCTTATTCATCACCATGGTGCCAGCGGAAAGCAGCTGGCCTCATCCGATAACCAATGGCGACGACTTATTCCAAGCAGTATTTTATTTCATGGTAAATTCAATCATTATCTTATCAACTCCATCATATGGTCTGGCCAAAAAATCTCAAAACTATTTTAATAATTGCCCTGGCAATACGTCTAATTCTTTTACCCTGGACTTTTCATGGCGATATCACTGTTACCTACTGGTGGGGAAAGTTTGCCTCAGAATTTACCTGGCCTGGTTTTTACGACTGGCTCAATTTTGGCGGTTACGGGCGTCCCGATCAACCAATGCTAAATATTTATTACGTCTGGGCCATTCGTCAAATATTTTTATTTTTACATGGTATTTTTTGGTGGTTCAATACCACCATCCCGGCTTTTCCCTCCACTTTTATGCAATGGTTTTTTCTTAATGGCAATCAAATTCTACTCAAAGTCCCCATGGTTTTCGCCGATATTGGGCTAATTTATTTTGTTAATAAAATTATTCCCAGTAAAAAACTAGCCCTCTTACTTGCCCTCTATCCACCACTGATTTACAACAGCGCTGTCTGGGGAAGTGGCGACAGTATTATCAATCTCTTCGGCTTATTATCAATCTATTTGCTTTGGAAGAAAAAATATATATTTGCCTCGCTATTTTTTATATTTTCAGTCTTGTACAAATCTTCTCTTCTTATCTGGTCACCAATTTTTCTGCTAATTTTAATAAAAAACAAAGTTAAATTTAAAAACATTATTCTTACAGCTCTATTTTCTTTAGGACTTATCTACTTTATTTGTCTCCCTTTTACCCCCCAAGGACTCAACCCACTATTTTGGTTTTATCGTACCATGACCGATAAAATACTCCCTGGCGCTATGCCTCAAATTACTGCCAACGCCATGAATTTTTGGGCCATCTTTCTGGGTCTAAAACCACAGCTTGACGAAATTTTGGTTTTTAACATCATTTCTTATCGCTATCTTTCGCTAGTCATTTGTCTATTTTTATATTTATTCTCTCTAGTCAAACTTTATAAAAACTATAATTTTCGTCAAATTCTTTTATCCCTGGTTCAAATTTCCTTAATAACATTTACCTTTATGACCCGAATGCACGAAAGGTACACTTTTCCAGCCCTAATTCCGTTACTCCTACTTTCCTATTACGATCGCAGCTTTATAAAATATTTCCTCATTCTTACCATTACCCATCTGCTAAATGTTTATAATTGGTGGTGGGTACCCCAAATACCTTTTTTGATTTCCTTTCTTAAGTTAGACTTGGTAGTCCGTCTAATTAGTATTATCAACACAGTTGTTACTCTAAAACTTCTCACTAAAAATGCGAAATAAGATACTTCTAGCCATAACCCTAATCTTTCTTTTTTTCTTGCTTAGTTTTCGGATAACCAAAACCCCCATGGGTCTCACTGTCGATGAAAGTGCCTTTGGTTGGAACGCTGCTCTTTTATCAGCCACCGGCCATGATGAAAACGGTATTCGATATCCGCTGTTTGTTAGTTCAATCGATCACCGGGACTGGCGTCAACCAGTCACCCAATATTATTTAACCTTATTCTTTAAATTATTTGGCCCATCAGTCTACACTCTCCGCGTTTCATCGGTGGTTATAGCTCTTTTATCCGCCAGTCTTTTGTTTTATTTACTTAATAGATTATTTAATTTTAAAATAGCGCTGGCTTCCGTCATCATATTTTGTACCACCCCCATTGTCTTTATGCATTCTCATTTTGGTTTGGACAATATTATGCCCGTCCCCTTCACTCTCCTCTGGCTAGTTTTTATATATTTATACTCAAAAAGTCGCTCCACCAAATACCTAATTTTTTCTGCCCTTTCATTAGGTATATCTTTTTACACCTACAAAGGTATGCGAGCGATCGTTCCGGTTTGGGCTGGACTAACTTTTTTATACCTAATCTATTTAAACTATTCTCCCAAAATAAAACTTTTAAAATTAATCTCCAAAACCCTACCATTTGTTTTTTCAATTGCCCCCTTTGCTTTAATTATTCCTTACCTTAGCCATCTCTATCCGGGTGCTATTTTTGGCGGTGCTAGACCCAAATTCAACAATATCTTTGATCTTGTTTATCCATACCTGTCTCACTTCGATCTAACTTTTCTTTTTATCAAAGGCGACGATCTTCTTTTTCATTCCACCAAAATTCATGGCATGTATCTTCTTGCCACCCTACCTCTATTTTTTATTGGAATCTATCAAGCTATCAAGCAAAATAATCATTTTTACAAATTTATTCTTCTCTCTTTTTTTAGCGGTCCAATTTTATACGGCTTTGTCGAGTCAGTTCATCGTGCTTCCCGAATTATGTGTCTTGTCCCCCTCGCCATATTTTTTGTCGCCCTAGGCCTTAAATCTCTTTTTAATTTATCATCCATTCTTAAAGCTTCAAGCTTAATGCTTATAGCTATTTTCTATCTTCTAAATTTCCTCCATTTTGCCAATTACTATTGGTACACCTATCCCAAGTTTACCGAAAACATCTTTGGCAATTTAACCATGCAAGAATCCTACAAAGTTCTTCATCAACAGGCGCGTGACAGGGGATTAACTCCCTATGTTCAAACCGATATCTATCAAGGATTTCTTGATCTAATCTATACCAAATATCCTTCTCAGCTAGCTACCACCGACAATCCTCCCTCCCCAGGATCTATCTTTCTGACAACGGCCGAGACTCTTCCAGGATTTACCAATACTGGTATCCTCTTACCTCATTTTCATCTTCTCATTTCTCCATGACAGCTTTTCTCAAAAGAACACTAATTATTGGCCTAATTCTGCGTCTTTTTGCCATGCCTTTCTTTTTTCATCCTGATATGAAAAGTCAATATTTTCATTTTCAATTTTTATCACAAGGACATCTTAATATTTATGAATTTATTGGTTCTCAAAAAAGTTCTCTACCCTACCAGGACACTTTTAATTATCTACCCTTAACCTATCTAACCTTTGGAACAATCAATTCATTACTACTTCCTTTTCACGCCCCAGGTTTTTCGCAGTGGATTAATGATTGGGGTCCCGACAAATACTCACAACCCAATATTCCTTACTTTCTTTTAATATTAAAAATTCCATATCTAATTTTAGATTTAGCAATATTCTGGCTGATTTTTAAAATCTCAAAAAGTGCCAAACTATCGGCAATTTGGCTTCTCAACCCACTCAACATATATCTCATCTATATATTGGGCAATTTTGATATCCTACCTTCTTTTCTCACTCTTTTATCACTTTATTATCTTAACCAAAAGAGGGGATATTTATCTTTATTTTTCATTGGTTTGGCTGTCGCACTCAAGGCTTATCCCATTATGTTTTTACCCTTTTATTTGCCGTATATCAAAAAAGATATCCGTTCAGCTGTATCGTTTCTGTTTCCCATATTAGTAAGCATTGTCCCTTTTTTGTATTCTCCCGATTTTTTAAATTCATTTCTTGGTTCCGGTCTCACTCAAAAGCTTTTAGAAACCAGGTTATTAAATATTCCCATTTTCCCAGTGTTGTATTTTATCGTTTTTCTATATTCCCTTGTTAAAAAAATTTCAATTCATGATTCCCTCTTTTTGGTGGCCTTAATTTTCCTTCCTTTAGTCCATTTCCACCCCCAATGGCTTATGTGGTTTTTGCCCTCAATTTACATTTCCCTTAATCATCATAAATATCTAATAAAATATGTACTTCTATACATAGTTTTATTCTTCGCCTATGTTCTTCTGTTCAATGATCAATTTTTATCTTTTGGCCACCTAATTCCCATCGATTCAAATTTCCTCCTGGTTCGTACTCCCTACGATATTATTCGCTATCGTCTATTAATCGACCCCGCCCAAATCCAACACTACATACGTCTTATTTTTACTTTTCTTTCCCTACTTATTTCGTTTTTCTATGTCAAAAACCATCGCCATACTAATTAGTCTAATATCTCCATTATTACTTTTTATTATCTTGCCCTCACTTTTTATCACCAGGCTTCCCGATATCTCCAGCGAATCATTTACCAAAGCCACTTCTTTAACAGCCAGCAACCCTTCCTATTTTGTTTTCACCCCCCGGCACAACAATATTAATCAGTTCGACCTCGAGCTTAAAAACCCCAACCTATCCAACCAGTCCCTTATCTACATCGACTTAACTACTTCCAACTATTCTTATCAAACATCTCTAACTGGTTTCAATGTTGGTGACCCATCCTGGATAACTCTCAAAATTCCGCCTCTGTCTTCAGCCAATCATCCGGTTGCCGTTAAAATCTCATCCGACAATCAAGTTCTCGATACCTTATTTGTTACCACCAACGACCAGGGGACTCCCAACTTTAGAACTTTTTATACCCCACAATCACTCTTCGATAATATCCTACACCAACTTGAAATATTTACCCATCGCTACCCAATCTATAATTTAATATTTCTTTTTATGCTTATCTTATTAAATTATCTTTATCTCCGTCAAAAATGAAATTATTCATAATTTTACTATTTTCTCTTTTTACCAAACTATTTTTACTAAACCAATTTCCCACTGGGATCACCAACGACGAACTTCATTTTGTCCTCAATGCCAAATCAGTTTTTCTAAATTTTTCTAATCTAGCTGATAACTGGAATCCACTAAGTTTCAAAACCATTCCCAATGAATCTAGCTCCGAGTTAACTTTTCTGGTTATGGCTCCCTTTATTGGACCATTACCAACTACTCTTTTTTCTGCTCGTTTGTTTTCTGCTCTTCTTGGTACTGCCAGTGTTTTTTTGATTTTTCTTATTTCGCGTCAGTATTTATCCAAAAATATATCCCTTTCTATTGCTTTTATTGCCTCTCTAAACCCTTGGCTATTTTATGTCAGCCGTACCGCCTTTGATGCCCCCATTTCCATCTTTTTTCTACTGCTCTTTATCTATCTAATCCAAAAACTTTCGGGCCGGAATAAGGTTTTCTCCTTCATCCCACTTGCCTTCTCTTTTTATACTTACATTGGCATCAAGCCCATAATTATTTTTGTTTCTTTGTTTACAACATATTTTATCTATAAATCAAAATCCAACCAAAGCATCAAACCATTATTGTCTATCAACTTTCTCACGATATTAATGATTTTCATTTACTATCTAGGCCTCGGTAATTCTTCATCTCGTGTTTCCGAACTAATTCTTCCCTCTTCTCCCTCCATAACCTCCCAAGTCGATCTCTATCGTGGCCAAACTACCCCCAATTTTCTTACTCCCGTTTTTGTCAATCGCTATACAGTTTATACACAAACTGTCTTGTCCAAATGGGCCAACAGTTTCTCTCCCAACCTCCTGTTTTTAAAAGGTGACGACACCCATACCGGTTCACTTCAACGCCATGGATATTTTTACCTCTTCGATGCTCTACTTTTAATTCTCGGTTTTTATTTCCTATATCAAAATCACCGCCGTCTATTTTTTTACTTAATTTCATTACTTATAATCGCCCCATTACCCGAAGCGATTAGGAAGGATGTAATACCAGCCTATGTCTTTCATTCTGCGCTTCAATTTCCCATACTTATTATTATTGCCGGGGTTGGTTTTTATCAATTTTTTTCTCGTTTCAAAATCATTGTTCCTCTATATCTTTTGCTATTTATTAATCTGCTTTTTATTTATTTTTATCAATATCCCAATTACGCCCCACAAGCTTTTTCATATAATAACCACCTTCTTTCATCATATCTTTTATCCGAAAACAAAGATCAAAATATTGTAGTAGTTGTCAAAGAACCCAGCACTATTTTCAAAAATATGATATTTTATGGCAATTTTTTAACCAAATCTACTTTTTCAAAAATCTCTCAAGTCTACCAGCAAGGGAGTCCTAAAAATATTTTTCAATATCAAAATTTAATTATTACTTCCGCCGACAATCCTTTGTCTATTGCCAATGACGACATTGTCGTTGTCGAAGAAGGTGTTAGCTTTGCTCCACCATCAATTACTTCTCGTCGTATCATTAAAAATATTTCCGACAATTCACCGGCATTCAATATCTTCAATTCTACTTCTGTTCTCAATAATCCTCATATCTATCAGGCCTTCTAATCCAACGTAACAATCACTGCCGACACATAATCCTTAATAGGACCTCGTATACTTTTTATCATTTTGGCCCCTTCTACTGCTTCAACTTGTTGTCGCTCAATATCCGGTTTCATCCACAAAATTGTTTTTTTAAGTTTCTGGTCTTTACCCCAATCAATTTTTCTAAACTCATATTTGCCAAAATTATACCCCATGCTATCATCTGTCCCCACAACCTCTGACACATTATTTTTATTCTGAAATTCAACCGGATTATATTTTGAATAGAACAAAAAGAAAATGTAAGGATTCGCGTGCGAGGTATCAACAATCACCTTATCATAGTCATCGACAATACTATCTACAATTGGCACCCCCTCTCGATATCCTCCTGGCTGAAATTCACCATGAGTTTCATACACCGAGTAACCTACTTCATTATTAAATACGTAAATTGAAGTAACCATCATCAACAAAATCAATCCCAATTTCCCAATCAAATAGAACTTTTTATTCAATCTACTCAACAATGCCTCGATTCCAATAACCACCGCCAGCTCAATAATTGGTAGCGAGTTTGACATACGTAATGTATGAAACCAGTTCCAAGTCACCACTGCTGGAGCAATTCCCGCCACAAACCAATATATTATCCTCCGATATTTAATCTCTTTGCTCTTCTTAATAATTACCGCCATACCAACCACCACCAACAACCCCTCAATCATTCCCAAAACATTAAAACCAGGTATATACATCACTGAACGCCTAATCCAATGATATTGATTATTAATCAAATTAAAAGGCGATAGATAGGCAAAAGTATGGCCAGCAATAATTCCTCCCAGGTAATATATCGGATTACTTAGCAACACCTCACTCAATTTACCTTCATACAAACCTCTTGGTGTAAAAGGGTAAAATTTTGTCCAAATATTCTCCTGGCTGAATCGAGTTACCGTGCTCGCTCCATTATTAACAAATAGGGGAATCATCAATCCTATCAAAATCAAACACCCCACCGTCAACATTTTCCATTCTTTATTAATCGATAATTTTTTATCAAAAAACCATTTTAACGGATCAAGAGCTATCATCATTAATAGCGCTGGTGCCGCCAATCTGGCACTATGGTAACTGTATATCGATGCTACAAAACCCAAAACTCCCAACACTCCAAACTTAATTTTCTTGTTTTTTAAATACTCCAATATTCCATATCCTCCCCAACTAAAAAACGACATCGACAAGTTCGATTCCAAAGCAACTCGAGAATAATGAAACCTCATCGGCCCCATTGCCATCATTGCCCACCACAAAATACTTTTTTTCCAATTCCCCAAAAAACTCTGAATAATCAGCAACAGTGGAATAAGTGACAGTGTACCCCAAAATGCCGATGTTAGACGCAATGTTTCCGGACTCAGTCCAAACATTTTAATAAATGGAATAGTTAAGTATGCATATAGTGCCGGTTTATAATCATCAAACGATCTTAGGTTAAGCGGCAATTTCGTCCCATATTCATCTTTTCCAGTCATCATCAAACTATAGGCGTTATAACCCAACGCCGCTTCATCCCAATTTATATCAATTGGCGAATTACTATTTCCATAAATTCTCAATCCAAAATTTCCAATCAATATTAATGCCACCATAATAATTATTTTCCAATTTTTCATTTTTGTGCTTTTACCAAATAATCGCCATATTGGTGAGCAATTGAATTATCCATCCTTTTAGCACTCAAAATTTTCAAGCCCCTATCTTCTATTTTGGTCGTCCAATCATCACCAAAATTATTGCTGATATTCTTGCCCACAAATTCTCCCACAAAACCAATATAAGTCCCTTTGGCAATTTCTCCACTCGACAAATCAAACCCCACCAAGTTTACGTTCTCACAATTATCATTATAATATTTGCAGTATTCGGCAGATCCGTCCAACTTGTTCGATACAAAAACTGGTCCATTTATCTCTCTGTTATCTTTGAAAAAAAACTCCATAGCCATTGGCCTATTATCAAACCAATACCCGGCTCTTAGCTTCATGTCGTTCCAGTTACTGACAAATCCGTACAACATTAAACTACCCACCAAGCACTTCCACCAGCCAACCTCAACCAATCCGGCCGCACATATCATCGACAGTGGGATAACTGTCCATATCAATCTTTCCGACACCGCCCCTTCTTTGCTCACAAAGTAAAATAGTGATACTAAGATTAGTCCCAATATATATTTTCCCTTTTTCTCTTTTAAATTAAGTAATTTATAAACTCCAACCAAAAAAAGAATTGCTGCTGGCCAAAAAAAGATAACCATTGTCTTATCGTTTGTCGGATGTATTTCGCTAAAAAATATACTGTCAATATCAAAAAACGGAACAATAGTTCTCATCAATCTCATTCCTAGAAAAACAACTTTATTATATGAAATTCTTCTAATAGCCAACGGTAAATCATTTCTATAAGTCAGCACATCTTCTTCCATGACTCTCTTTCCCACATCCATTTGTATTTCCGAAATTTTTGTCACGCTTACAATTGGGCTTGCATCCTTAAATCTAATCAAATTCAAGCCAAGCAATAATGTACCCACCAACACCCACCCCCACTTTTTATCTTTAAGTTTTGCCATTCCTCCAACAATTGCCATCATCAATCCGCTTTCAATCGGGTGATTAATCCATAAAGTCGATATCACCGGCGAAATGCTTATTAGCAGAATACTAAAGTAAGCTACTTTTTCACCCAAAATATCTACAACATATCCGTACAATATTTTCAGTCCTACCAACACCAATCCCAAACTTATCACTCTCACCAGCCACAAATTCTGCCCACCAATATTAATTTGTTCCAAAGTTGGGGGATAATTTAAACTAACTCCATTACCAATATTAATTAACCAAATTAAAGCCAAAATCCACTTCTTCTTGGTATAGAATAACTTATATAACAATGTCTTCACGTCTGATCAAAATTATACCTCTATTATTGATAATCTTTACAGCTTCTTTTTTTCGATTATCAAATATATCCAACCTCCCTCCGTCTCTATTTGCCGACGAAGTCGATGCCGGTTATCAAGCCGACACCTTCAATCGCCATCTCTCTGATTATTTCGGCAACCGTTTTCCAACTCATTTTCACTCATTTTCCGACTGGCGTACTTCAGCCTATATCTACTCTATTTCTTTTACCAAGTTGTTTGTTTCCAATCCGCAGTTTAGTGTCAGGCTACCATCAGCAATTTTTAGCATTCTTTCCGTTTTAATTTTTTATCTAATTACCCGCTCCAAATTATCGGCCCTACTTTTAGCCATTTCTCCCTGGTCTATCCATTACGGTCGAACCGGTTTTGAAGTATCCGGTATGATTTTTTGTTTTCTACTTGGCATTTATTTCCTCCAAAACAAACGTTATTTTTTTAGTGTCTTTTTCTTCGCCCTCACCCCATATTTTTATTCCACCGCCAAGCTTTTTCTAATACTGCTGTTCCCCATTATTCTCTATTTTTTCCGTTCATCTATTTTTTCTTTAAAACCAAAAAAACTAATTTTACTTTCAATCTTTTCACTCGTTTGTTTGCTACCGCTAATCACCGACACTATTTCTGGTAAAAGTGGCTATCGTTTTTCTTATATCGGAATTTTTACCATGCCTCACCGTGAGCAAATTGTCGACACTCTCCGTTATGAGGACATTTTAATTTCCCATCCCTCCGAAGTTGGTGTTCCCACTCCCAAAACATCATTTTTATTTCACAACAAATACCAACTCGTTGTCCAAAAGTTTATCCAAAACTATCTATCCGCCTTCTCTACCGATTTTCTATTTATCAACGGCGATTCAAATGTTCGTCACGGATTTGGTGGTCATGGTTTACTATATTCCTTCGAAATATTTTTATTTTTTATTGGCCTTTATATTTGGTTAAAAAATCCATCCCTAATTGGCAAATTATTTTTGGCTATTTTATTAATAGCCCCAATTCCCTTCGCCCTCACCCGCGATTCTTCATCTGCCCACGCCACCCGTCTTATTTTTATGCTCCCGTCTCTAATTTATTTTATTTCCATTGCAGTTTCAAAATACAAATTCTTAATCATCCTTTATCTATTTTCCACCATCAGCTTTTGGCATTTCTATACTCTCCATTATCCCCAGGCTTCAGCCCGCCAATGGCACACTGGAATGAAACAAACTGTACTTCAAACCATTGGGCACGATAACAATATTTATTTTTCCTCCAAATACGAATCTTTTGTCCCATTTTTTCTCTATTATTATCCTTATACCTCAATTCCCCAATTCCAGGAGTTTAATAACGACTCGTTTTCCGGTCTTACCCTCGACAATCGTTTTTATTTTGGCAATATCAATGCCAATAATTTATCCAATCTCTCACCCAATTCAATTCTAGTGATACCCCAATCCGAGTATTCCTCCAACCAATACAACCATCTTCGTGTCATCAACAAAATATCCAAAAGCTATATTAATCAAGAAGAGTTTTATCTACTTTCCAATGAATAAAAAAATAATTATTTTTCTTCTTTTCATTATTGGTCTGGCAAGTTCCTATCGATTATTCCGCCCCGGTTATTTTTCCATGCAAGATGACATGCACATCTTTCGTCTCCAACAACTCGACGAATGCCTATCTGATGGCCAAATACCCTGCCGTTATATTCCCGATGGGGGATTTGGATATGGCTATCCGCTTTACAACTTTTACTCACCCCTTCCTTACTATCTTTCACTTTCTGTTCATTATCTTGGTTTTTCCTATATCGATAGTATCAAAGCAATATTTATACTTACTTCATTTTTGCGGCCACTTGGTATATTTCTATTTGTCTCAGCCTTATTTGGCATACCAGCCGGTGTAGGTTCTGCCGCTATTTTTGCTCTTGCCCCATATCAAGCTCTTAATTCATTTGTCCGAGGTGCTTTTGCTGAAAACTTAGCCATTAGTCTAATACCATTTATTTTCTGGTCTCTCTATTCCAAAAAATACTATTTATTTACTTTTTTTGTTTTTCTACTTGCCCTTTCCCACAACCTAACCCTTCTTTACACCATCCCACTTCTTTTTCTTTTTATTCTGATTTTTACCAAAAAACAATTATTTCTAGGTCTAAAGTTTTTTGTCTTAGGAATTCTAATGGCTTCGTTTTTTCTACTACCAGCATTTTTCGAAAAGAATCTCACCACCGTCTCCACCATGACCGAAGGTTATTTTTCTTTTGTCAATCATTTTGCCACCCTAAAACAATTATTCTTAGATTTTTCTTGGAACTACGGAGCATCTCTTTGGGGTCCGATCGACGATATGTCCTTTCAAATCGGCTATCTTCAATGGTTATTACCTCTAATCTCTTTGTATTTTATTCGCTCCAAACACGTCTTTTTTTGGACATCCATTGGCTACTTTTTTCTTTTCTTAACCCACAACAAATCTGGCTTTTTATGGGCAAACATATCAATTCTGCCTTTCTATCAATTCCCCTGGCGTTTTTTAGGGCCAGCTATTTTTTCATTCTCCCTAGCTTCGGCTCCATTATTCGTAAAATTCAAAAAATTAATTATCCCCACCTTATTAATTACTCTAATTTTAAGTTTTCGTTATTTTAAGGAAGATATCTGGTATTCATCACTTACCGATTCCGACCGTTTTACCAAATCCGAGATTATCCGCCAAAGCGGTGCTGGTCTCAAAGACTATTGGCCCAAATATTCCACGACTTTCCCCACCGAATTTGCCTCAGAGCCAGCTTTCCTTTCTGGTTTAGGTACTATTGATTCATTTTCCAAAACTTCCAACCAAGCCGTTGGAACAATTGTCGTCGACTCTGATTCAGCCATTGTCAGTTTACCAGTTGTTTACTTTCCCAAATTTAGCCTAACAATCAATGATCTTTCCCAAAATTATCTCATCGACAAAAACACTGGTCTAATCACCCTCCTTCTGCCCCAGGGTGAGAACAAATTTGTCCTCCGCTTTGTTGACACTCCTCTTCGTTTTATTTCCAATATAATAAGCCTAACTACATTCTCCATTTTTATTCTTTTGATTATCTTTCGTGCCAAAAAAAAGTAGTCTAATTTTTATTATTATCTTTTTTCTTGCTTTAATCTTACGTTTTTACGATCTTGGTGTAGCTCCTCCAGCTCTTAATTGGGATGAAGTATCTCATGGCTATACTAGCTATTCTCTTCTCAAAACAGGTCAAGACCAATGGGGTCAATCATGGCCAATTTTCAATTTTCGCGCCTATGGCGACTATCCCACTACCGCCAATGTCTACCTCACAATTCCTTTTGTTCGAATATTTGGCCTAAATTCCCTTTCTATCCGTCTTCCTCATGCCATTTTTAGCCTTCTATTTTGTCTTACTATTTATTTTCTCACCCAACATCTATTTAAAAACCGCTCCCTATCTCTATTCGCTTTTTTTATTTCCGCCATTATTCCCTGGTCTATTTTTCCTGGTAGGGGAGTCTTTCAGTCCAATCTCTCCCAACTATTTTTAACTCTCGGACTTCTCTTCTTTCTCAAAAAAAAACCCCTATCTTTACTCTTTTTCGGTCTATCTTTGTATTCTTATCACAACACCCGAATAATAATTCCTGTTCTTCTTCCAGCTTTATTTATATTTTATAATCCAAAATTCAAATCGGGCTTAAAGCTTATTTTCTTCGTAGCTATTTTTCTAATTCTCGCCATTCCCAATCTTCTCAATTTATTTTCCCCCGAATCTCAATCAAGAAATCGTTGGGTCGGTATCATCAACCCCAACTCTATTAATCTAATCAACGAAAGTCGCCGCCTGTACACAGGCCCCGAATTTACCAACCGATTAGTCAATAACAAGGTTGTCTTTTTTGCCAAAGAATTTTCAATCAACTATCTCAATTTATTTAATCCTCTTCCGATATTTTTTAATGGCTCTGCTAACTATCAATTCAACCCACCCAACACCCCACTAATTTACCCTGTCTTTCTACCGTTTTTCTATCTCGGTTTGATAGTTTTGTTTAAAAAACATCGCCCTTTACTACTACTTTTTCTAATTTGTTTACTTCCCTCTGCCTTAACAGTTGGTGATTTTCCTTCTATCCGAGCCACCAGCGCCCTACCTTTTTACATCCTATCAATTGTCGCTGGTTTAAGTGTCTTAAAAAACAAAATTCTATATCTCGCCGTAATTTTAATATCGATATTTTCCCTTTATTCCTATCTGCAAAAGTACCACGACTACAATTACCGGCTTTCTTTTACTTGGCAATATGGCTACGAGCAATTAGTTTCCAAACTTAAAACTGTCTACTCCGATTATGACAAAATCTATATAACCAAAAAATACGGTGAACCTCATCAATTTATTTTATTTTATTGGCCGTGGGATCCCTCCTCATATCTAACTGATGGCAATAAAAATACCGACTTCCATTCCGATTGGTATTGGGTCGATTCTTTTGACAAATTTATTTTTATCAACGATTGGGAAGTAAAAGATTTAGCCCTTCCTCCCCACACTCTGCTCGTATCTTCACCCAACAATCCTCCAGCAACGACCACCAGTGTCCTTGATACAATTTATTATCCTGACAATTCCAAAGTCTTTGAACTCTATGACCAAAGCAACTAAGTTAATATTACTAGCCATTACCCTATTGGCCTTTGTTTTTCGCATCTTTCGTTCTGATTTTCCACCGCTACTTTGGGATGAAGCCGCCATCGGCTACAACGCTTATTCCATTATCAAAACAGGTGCCGATGAGTATGGCGCCAAACTACCACTTATCTTCAAATCATTTGGTGATTTCAAACCCGGTCTTTATATTTATCTAGCCCTTCCCTTCATTGCCGATCTTGGCTTAACCGAATTAGCCGTTCGTCTACCTTCTATTATCATCGGCTCTCTGACTCCACTCGCCCTATTTTTTCTAATCAAAGCTTTTTCTCCCAAGTATCATTCTCTCGCTCTTATCGCTTCCTTGCTTATCGCAATTAGCCCCTACAACATCCACTTTTCTCGTGGTGCCTGGGAAACCAATATTCTTACCTTTGAACTAATCGTCGCCTCAATCCTTTTTATAAAACAAAAATTTTTATTCTCGTCCCTAGTTTTTGGCCTGACTCTTTACACCTATCAAGGCGGCAAGTTAATTTCTCCTCTCATTATTTTTATTCTTATTATTCTTTTCAGGCAAAAATTTTCCCGCCATATTTTTAAGTTCATCCTTCCTTTGGCAGTTATTGCCTTACCTGTCGCCTATGGTCTATTTTTTGGCAGCGATTCCAATCGTCTTCAAGTTTTTAGTCTTTGGTCTTACTCTCGTCCTGAGGCCGAAATATCTACCATTATTTCCGAATCTTCTCAACTTGATTATGACTTATTCCACAACAAATTCATTTATTTCTTTAGGGGATTTTTAGAAAGGTATTTCAATCACTTTTCTCCCCGTTATTTAGTCTTTGAAGGCGATTGGCAAGTCGCCCGACACACCGCTCCCTACATCGGGTACCTTTTATATCCTTCTTTTATTTTTTTAATTATCGGACTCTTTACGTTTAAAAAATCAGAAGCCAACCTGTTTTTTCTTTTTTGGCTACTGTCCTCACCACTGCTTTCGGCCCTAACCCGCGACTCTATTCAGCCAGTTCGATCCATGTCTTTTTCTATTCCACTTATATTTTTTACTGCCCAAGGACTTTATTTTGTATTCAACAAATATAAAAATAAAATCATGCATTTTTTCATCGTAATTGTTTACTTAATTTCTCTGATAGTTTATCTTGACCAGTACTACAACCATTTCACCAAAATTAAACCCGAAGAAAATTTGGTTGGCTACAAACAAGTAATGGAATATGTAATTCCCAAAATAAATTCCAAAGATATTTCTATTACTGATTTTTATGGCCAACCTTATATTTACTATTTATTTTACTCTCGGTACAACCCCTCGGATTACCAAAAACAATCAAACCTTGTCTTATCAGGCCTCGATACCGGTAAAGTTACCACCATCGACAATATCAGTTTTTCTTCACCCGACTATTCCTCCCTCCGCTCCAAAACCAACCAATTGGCTATTTTTTCTTATGACGAGGCTGTCCGACAGAATATCGACCTATCAACTTTAATCAAACTTAGTCCGCTTTTTTATGTCTATGAAAACTAAAATCATTCTATCTCTAATCTTACTTCTCGCCTTTTTACTGCGATTTGTCAATCTAAATTCACTACCTTCTCTCAACCCCGACGAAGCTGCTCTTGGTTACAATGCTTATTCACTCCTCCAAACTGGTCTCGACGAGCACGGAGATTCTTTCCCTCTCCATTTCAAATCCTTTGGCGATTTCAAACCAGGGGGTTATGTTTATTTGGCCATGCCCTTTATCAAAATCTTTGGCCTTACCCCCCTGACCGTTCGTCTTCCCAACCTAATTTTGTCCGTACTTACTATATATATAGTATATAAGCTTATTTTACTTTTGACTCGCAACTTTCAACTTTCTGCTATAACCGCCTTTGTTCTGGCGGTCAATCCTTGGCACATCCACTTTTCCCGTGGTGCCTGGGAATCTTCCACCGCCTTATTTTTCATTGTTCTAGGTACCTACCTATTTTATTCATATCTCATAAGTCACAAAACATTATCTTTTTACTTTTCACTTTTATCTTTTATCTTTTCCTTATACGTTTATCATTCCGCCCGAATCATTTCCCCGCTTCTTGTTTTAGTCCTCTTTATCTCCAATTACAAATATCTATTATCAAAATACAAATCACTAATACTTCCTTGCATTATTGCCTTTTTGCTCGCCATACCAGTTCTTGTTTCTTTTCTTAACAACGGTGGAACTACTCGCTTTGGTGGAGTTGGTCTAACTGCTGATTATGGTCCAATATCCCGATCGGAAGAACTTCTCAATCAACATCAGAACTTTAATTATTTTGATCGAATTGTTCACAACAAAAGAGTTATGTATTTATTATCCTGGGGGCAAAAATATCTTTCCCACTTTGACGCCAATTTCCTTTTCCTAAAAGGGGATGAAGTACCCCGTTCCAAATCTCCTGATATTGGTCAAATGCATCTTTTTGAATTACCACTCCTACTACTTGGAATAGTTTTGTTTTTAAAATCAAAAATTTTTCATTCCAATTCCAAATATTTTATTATATTTTTTATTTTAATTGCTCCCCTGGCTTCATCTTTAACTTTTCAGGCCCCCTCCGCCCTTCGTTCTTTGCCTCTTGTCATTCCCTTATCCATATTAATCGCCTTCGCCCTCCATCGTTTTATTCATGAATCATGTTTCCTGATACTTGTATCAATTTTATATTTTATTTCAGTATTTTACTTTCTTGATTCCTATTCCATACATTCACCAAAACGTTATCCCTTTGCCTGGAATTCCGCTTTTGAACAGGTTGTCCCTTATATCAATCAAAATAAAGATTCTTATCAGCATATATTCTTTACCATCAAATACGATCAACCGTATATTCTTTATCTTTTCTATACTAAGTACCATCCTGCCAAAATTCAAAATCAAATCGCCCTTACCCCACCCGACAAATATGGCTTTTCTACCGTCAATCAAATCGATAATATAACTTTCAATATTCCCGATTATTCCACTATTCCCGGAAATAGTCTAATTATCTCCGCCGACCCTATCCCCAACGTTAATCCAGTTAAAACAATCAATTTTAGTAATGGTTCTCCCGCATTTACCATATATACTAAGTAATATGAACACAATCTCAGTTGCCCTCGCCACTTATAATGAAGAAAGCAATATCGCTGCCTGTCTAAAATCAGTTCACCCCTGGGTCAATGAGGTCATTATCGTCGATGGTAAATCAACCGACAATACAGTCAAAATCTGCAAAACTTTTAGCAAGGTCAAAGTAATTTCCACCACCAACAAACCCAATTTTCACCTCAACAAACAAATGGCCATCGATGCCTGCAACTTCGACTGGATTCTTCAGCTCGACGCCGACGAAATCGTTAGCCCCCAACTTCGTGATGAAATCAAAAAAACAATTTCCAATACTACCTACAACGGCTTTTGGATTAAAAGAAAAAATTTTTTCCTTAATCATTTTCTAACCAAAGGTGGAGTCTATCCCGATCCGACCATCCGCTTGTATCGTCGTGGACTTGGCAAACTACCCTGCCTTGATGTCCACGAGCAAGCCGAAGTTTCCGGTCCTGTTGGTAATTTAAAATCTGACCTACTTCACTTTGCCGACCCAACTTTTAGCCGTTATCTGCTTCGCAACGATCGCTACACTTCCTTAATCGCTACCCAACTTTTTGACCAAAAAGTTACCCCCAATTTTGCTAATTTTTTGAACTATTTTTTATTAAAACCTGTCTATTGGTTTTTCCTAGCTTATTTTCGCCATCGTGGATATGTTGACGGATTCCCTGGTTTTGTTTTCGCTTGGTATTCATCACTTCGTTTTCCCATTGCTTACATCAAACTCTATGAAAAGAAAATATAAAATCGCCATCGACGTTAGTCCTTTGTCCGACGGCAATTCAATTAGGGGAGTTGGCTATTACACCCGCCACCTCGTCGCCGCTCTTCAAAAAGAAGTAAAAACAAATTCGCAATATTTTGATTTTGACATCCAACTTATCACTGACCGCCTAAAGCTTAAAGCTAACTTTGACCTAATCCACTATCCTTTTTTCGATCCGTTTTACTTAACCCTACCTCTAACCACCAAACCTTTTATTGTTACTATCCACGATATTATTCCTATCGAATTTCGCTCCTTCTTTCCTGTCGGTATTAAGGGTTTTTTCAAGTGGAATATTCAAAAACTTAAGCTACTTTTAGCCAAATATGTTATTACAGTTTCTCACTATTCCAAATATTCTATCCACAAATTTACGCATTATCCTCTCGAAAAAATATTCACCTCCTACGAAGCCGCCGATTCCTCGCTCCATCCAGTTACCGAAAAAAAGTTTTTAAAAAATGTTAAAGACAAATACAAATTACCCGACAAATTTGTCTTTTTTTTAGGTGATATCAATTGGAACAAAAACATTCGCACTCTTGTTAAAGCCTGCCAACAACTTGGTTATCCTCTCATTATCGCCGGATCTGCTGCTACAAAAGAAGTTCCAAAACATCCCTGGACAACCGATATCCATTGGCTTCAGGATCAAATCAAAAATCAAACTAAAAAAATAATAATTCCCCTCGGTTTTGTCCCCGACGAGGATTTACCCTCAGTTTTCAACCTAGCCACCATGTATGTCCAACCTTCTTTTGCCGAAGGTTTCGGCCTTCCACCGCTTCAAGCCATGCAATCAGGTTGTCCGGTAATTTATAGTAGCGCGACCTCGCTTCCCGAAGTTATGGATTACAACGGCCTCCCGTTTGACCCCAACAGTCTTTCCGAATTAAAAACAGCCATAAAAACATTTTGGAATGATGATCAACTTCGCCAAAAATATATCAAGCTCGGATTAAAAAGAGCCTCGACCTTTACCTGGCAACAAACGGCCCTAAACACTCTATCTGTTTACCGCCTAGCATTACTCGATGAAAAAAAGTAATCAACATTTTTTATCCGTCATCGTCCCTGTCTACAAACAAAGTAAAACGATTGCCCAAGATCTTTATTCGATTAACGACACGCTACAGCAAATTCGTTACGATTATGAAATTATTGCTGTCGTTGATGGAACCAAAGTTGACGATTCATATCTTCAAGCCAAGAAGTGTCATTTAAAAAAACTTACAGTCCTTGGGTACAAAACCAACCACGGCAAAGGTTATGCTGTTAGGTATGGCATGGCTCACACCAAAGGCGATTTTGTTGCTTTTATTGACGCGGGCATGGAAATCGACCCCAATGGAATTTCCATGATTTTGGAGCATCTTCAATGGTACAACGCCGATATAATTGTCGCCTCCAAGCGCCATCCGGCCTCTATCGTCAATTACCCGTTTCAGAGAAGAATAATAAGTTTTTTTGCCCAAACCTTTTCCCGACTATTTTTAGGTATAAATGTCCGCGACACTCAAGCTGGTCTAAAAATCTTCAAGCGAAAAGTACTTGTCAAAGTATTGCCCCGACTACTGGTCAAACAATATGCCTTTGATCTAGAAATATTATCCGTTGCCAATCATTTAGGCTTTTCTCGAATATTTGAAGCTCCAGTCAAAATTAATTACAGTTTTACTTCGCTCACCCATGCCGCCGGTTGGAAAGTTATCTGGAAATCATTCCTCGATGCCTGTGCTGTTGTTTATCGTCTCCGCTTCCTTCGGTATTACGATGACAAAAATATTCGTAAGTGGAAATACGATTCCGACTTGGACATGAGAATTAACACCGGACTATGAAAACTACCCCATTTTTCTCGATTATCATTCCTATCCGTTCAGAAAATGACTATCTAAAAGAAACTTTAGCTCATCTAGATTCCCAGAAATTTAAATCTTTTGAAACCCTAGTCATCACCGACAAAATATCCAAGTCTTCCAATCCTAGTATCAAGCGCAATCTTGGTGCTTCCAAAGCCAAAGGTAAATATTTGGTATTTCTTGATGATGACTCCTATCCAGATGATTCATATTTGCTTAACGCTTCCCAACTTATTACTTTTCACTCTACTTATTCTGGTTTTTGCGGCCCCACTCTCACTCCACCCACAGATAACATCTATCAGCAAGCCTCCGGCCTTTTTTGGCAAAGCTTTCTTGGTAGTGGGGGAGCAGGAAGTTACCGTAATTCTCCACAAGTTGCTCGTTTTGTTGATGATTATCCCACTGTCAATTTAATTATAAAAAAATCAGATTTCGATTCAATTGGTGGTTTCCAAACCAAATACTGGCCCGGTGAAGACACTATTCTTTGCCTAGATATAGTAACTAAATTACACAAAAAAATTTATTATCATCCATCACTAATTGTCTACCACCATCGGCGAAGTGTAATTGTGCCCCATCTTCAGCAAATCAAGCGCTATGCTCTCCATCGGGGCTTATTCGCCCGGATATTTCCCAAAACTAGCCTAAAAATTGGTTATCTTCTCCCTTCATTATTTTTCCTTTACTTGCTTTCAATTCCAATATTAAAAATCTATTTTCCACTTTATTTGTATTTATTATTATTACTAATCACTTTTATCTCGTTTCTAGTTTCTCGTTTCTCCATTGTTGTTTCATTTCTCGCCACCATCACCATCCCAATAACCCATATTTTCTATGGTATTCTCTTCCTAATCGGACTACTTTCTCCAGATATAAAATTCAAACCCCATTTAGTCAATAAAAAAACCGGTAAATATATTGGGGGTTGAAACTATACTACTACATATATAGTATTAGTTATGAAAAATAATAATCTTATAAAAATATCAATTTCCTATCCCCCCCTCGAGTCGCCCAAAGGGTATCCGTTTCTGGGTCAAAATCGCCAATTTCAATGGACCAATACCGGCAATGTAATATTGCCTGTTATTCCAGCTTATGGTGCTACTTATTTAAAAAAACAAGGTTATAAAGTGTTCTGGGACGATGCCATCGCCGAAAAACTGGATTATTCCACCTGGCTATCTCGCATTATCAAACGCAAACCGAATATCATTTTTATCGAATCCAAAACTCCGGTTATCAAACGCCATTGGCAAATCATCAACGAACTAAAAAAACTAAGTTTGGAAATTGTTGGTTGGAAATTGGTAATTGTTCTCATGGGTGATCATCTCACTGCACTTCCTGAAGAATCTTTGCAAAATTCTCTTGTTGATTATGTCATTACCGGCGGCGATTACGATTTTATGATGGCCAATCTGGTTGATCATCTATATCACCGCAAAAAGCTCGAGCCAGGTTTCTATTATCGATCCAAATCAAAAATTCTAAACACTGGCAAATTTGCCCTAAAACACCACCTACTCGATAAAATGCCTATCATTGACCGTCAATTAACCAATTGGAAAATCTATGGTTTTGAAAACACCAATTTCAAATACCGACCCGGCGCCTACATTATGTCTGGTCGTGATTGTTGGTGGGGAAAATGCACTTTTTGTTCTTGGACAACCACTCATCCTGGTGGAACATTCCGTACTTTTTCCGTCAAACATATAATTTCCGAAATAAAATATTTATCTTCTCTTGGGGTCAAAGAAATATTTGACGATGCTGGCACTCTTCCCATCGGCCCATGGCTTAAAGATTTTTGTGAGCAAATGATCAGCACAGGACTTAACAAAAAAGTAACTCTTGGCTGTAATATGCGTTTTGGCGCCCTTAATCAAGATCAGTACAATCTTATGGGCAAAGCCGGTTTTCGTTTTATTCTTTATGGTCTTGAGTCTTCAAATCAAAACACACTCGACCGAATTGTTAAGAGTACCAAAGTTGCCGACGCCCGTTCTACCCTAATCATGGCAAAAAAAGCTGGTCTAGAACCTCATTTAACCATTATGATTGGCTATCCTTGGGAAACTTTGCAGGATGCTATTAATACATTGGAGGAAGCCAAATCGCTTTTCCGCGACGGTCTAGCCGATTCTATGCAAGCCACCGTCATAATTCCATATCCAGGCACACCATTATTCAAAGAATGTCAGGACAACGACTGGTTATTATCCACCGACTGGAACGACTACGATATGCGTCTTCCCATTATGAAATCACCAATATCTACTCCCGAACAGCTTCAATTAATCCAATCACTTTTCAAAGGAGTTCTCACTCCACAATTTTTAATTCGCAAAGTTCTTTCAATTCGCAATTTTTCCGACATTAGCCATCTAGCCACCTACGCTGTAAAATATCTTAAGAAATTAAAAGATTTTCCTGTCGTTAATGGCTAAAAAAGTTTTACTGTATTTCCCCAGCCCTCTTCCCTATAGTCGTAATTGGAAAGGAGTACCACTCGCGCTGTTAGCCATCTCTCGAATTTTGGACCAAGAAAATTATGACATTCATATTACATCTCCCCATCTTCACAAAAACTCTTTACACCAATTACTAAAAAACGGAAGCAATAGTATTTGCCTGGGTATTTCTGCCATGACCAGTTTTCAAATTAAAGACGGTCTTAGGATTGCCAAAGCTTTCAAAAAGAAATATCCCCACATCCCCATAATTTGGGGAGGTTGGCATCCTTCAATTCTTCCCCAAGAAACTATTGCCAATCCCTACGTCGATATCGTTGTAGTTGGAGCAGGGGATTACACCTTTCCCGATCTTGTTCATCATCTGGAAAATAAAAAATCATTAAAAAATGTTTTAGGAATTGTTTATAAGAATAAAAATAAAGTTATTACCAATCCGCCTCGACCAGCCCCCGATTTATCCTTACTGCCTCCCCTTCCCTATCATTTAATTGATATCAACAAATGTATCATCAACACCGAGTATGGTGCCAAAACCATCGCCTATATCAGTAGTTATGGCTGTCCTCATCGTTGTGCTTTTTGTGTCGAAGAAATTGTTAACAAACGTAAATGGACTCCCGTCCCAGCCAAAATCGTTTTAGACGAGTGGGAATATTTAGTCAAACACTACCAAGCCGATTCCGTCGCTGTTTACGACAGCAATTTCTTTGTCGACGAATCACGGGTCAAACAAATTTGCCAAGGTCTAATCGATCGTAAATTAAAAATCAAATGGGGCAATGCCAACGGACGAGCCGGTCAATTAAGTCGCTATCAACCAGAAACCTGGAAATTAATGCGCGACACAGGTTGTGCCATGATCCTCACCGGCGCTGAATCAGGTTCTCAAAACGCTCTTAATTTTATTTCCAAAGATATGAATGTTGAGGAGATCGTCAAGTTTACCCAGCTTTGTCATAAGTACAAAATTAAAATTCTTTATTCATTTTTAGTCGGACTTCCGTGGTCAAAGGATCCAGCCGAAAATGACAAATTTGTCAAAGGTGAATACCAGGCCACCCTTTCTCTTATCGACAGGTTGTTAAAAATATCTGACCGCAATCGTTATACCTATTATGTATTTTTACCCTATCCTGGTGCCCCCTTATTTCGCGAGGCAGTTAAAATTGGCCTAACTTATCCTAAATCCTTAGTCGGCTGGAGCAAGTATCTTATATCTCCCGAGGATGCTTTTAAGCACACCATCAAACAACGTTGGATCAGCCACTCCGACGCCCAGCTTACTGCCATGTTAACTCAATATATTTTTGGCCTTATGGATCGCGATACCTACGACATGCTTTACCAAAGATTAAAGCACAAATATACCAAAATTATATTTAATATTATCTATAATTTAGCCTTATTATTGGTAAAATTAAGATGGAAATTTAAGTTTTTTGATTTAAGAATTGATTACAAATTATTTTCCTTAGTACACAAACACAGTGGTCTCATTTAGTCCTACCATCGATTTTGTTATTCCCACCCTAAATTCGGGCGTCATTCTTGAATCATGTTTGCAATCTATTCGCTCCCAAAACTATTCTCAGTCAAAAATTAATATCCTAATTGTTGATGGAGGTTCGACCGACAACACTCTCTCTATTGCTAATAAATTCTCTTGTCAAATTTTAAAAAATCCTCTCAAAACTGCCGAAGCTGGCAAAGCCGTCGGCCTAAAACATCTAAAGTCTGATTTTGTTGCTCTCATCGATTCCGACAACATTCTCCCAACCAGCAACTGGCTAACCAACATGCTTATCCCTTTACAAGATTCTTCCATTATTGGATCCGAACCCATCAAGTATACGTATCGCCCTCACGGCGGATTTATTGAACGCTACAGCGCCTTAACGGGCGTCAACGACCCCTACATGATTGTCGCAGGCAACTTCGATCGCTACAGTCTTATCTACAATCGATGGACCAATTTATCTATCCCAACAAAAATATTTAAAAAATTTCTTTTCTTAGAACTTAATACTTCCCAACTTATTCCAACTATTGGTGCCAACGGTACAATTTTTAGATCTGATATATTTTCCAATTTTTCTTCCGATTATTTTATCGATATCGATTTTCTGACCACCTTACCATCGCCGATAAAATTTGCCAAGGTAAAAGTTGGAATTATTCACACCTTTTGCGAATCATCCATTAGTAAATTTATAAAAAAACAAACGCGTCGTGCCACCGATCTTTACATCTACCGCCATCTTCGGACCAATTTTTTAGTTCACAACAATACCATTCCTACTATCAAATTTACTCTCTATGTCTGTCTACTAATCCCCATGCTATGGCACACCGCCATTGGCTATTTTAGAAAACCCGACCCAGCTTGGTTCTTTCACCCTTTAGCTTGCATTATCACTCTTTGGGTATATTCTAGAGTCACCATTTTGCATTTATTTAATAATTTACATCCAATTAACCGCCAAGTTTGGAAACAGTAATATGTCATTAATTAGTCTAAATTCCTGGTTTAGAAGTTATAAAAGCATTCTAAATATTCATTATCTTAAAAAACGTCTAAATCTTAGGTTTATTTTTGGAATTATTGGTAAGCTCATAAAAGAATCAAAAAATAAAAATATTCCTTGGCTGACAAACGATTCAGTGATGTTTCTCAAAAACTGGATTAAGCCAACCGATACAGTATTGGAATTTGGAAGTGGAGCAAGCACAGTCTGGTTTTCCCGAAATTCAAAAAAAATTATTAGCATTGAGCACGACAAAAAATGGTTTCATGTAACCAAAAAGTTAACCAATAAATTCCACCAAAAAATCAAATTGATCTATGCCCCTGCTCGGCCAGATTACCTCCATATATTCAAAACCATCCCCGATAATTCGATAGACATCTGCTTAGTTGACGGTCAGTATCGTCGCGACTGTTTGCTTGGATCATTTTCCAAAATTAAAATCGGAGGAATAATTGTGCTTGACAATGCCGAAACATATTTACCAACCATATGGCCTAGTCTTTCTTTTCAAGATAGTTGGGAGCAACGTAATTCTCCTGAAAAGGATAAAGTGGCCAAAATAATGACAGAATTAAAAAAATGGCGGATAATTCCTACCTCCGATGTCTCGCAAGATACATTGATCTTTGTCAAAAATGGCTAAAACTATTCTCCACATCACTCCTTTTTTCGCCCCCAATATCGGCGGTGTCGAAACCCATTTAACCGATTTAACAACGACCCTTGCTTCTCTCAATTATCAAAACATCATTTTAACCTATTCTCCAATTACCACCAATTCTTCCTATCAACCCGAAGAATCTCATAAGAATATTTTAATCCGTCGCTTTTCTTGGCTTGGTCACAACCTTTTTTATCGACTAGAAAAATATCCCCTTCTCAATTTTTTATATCTCACTCCCTACTTATTACTTAGAGCTTACTGCTTCCTGCTTTCTCGCCGTCCTCCAATCGATACCGTTCACAGCCACGGTCTAAACTCAGCCCTTATTGGTCTATTGCTAAAATCGATTTTCAAATACAAAAAACATATTGTCAGTATCTATTCTTCCTACGACAATGTTCCTTTCAACTCTTTTTCAACCCGTTTATTTGTCTATGTTCTCAATCATTGCGACGTTGTTTTAACCCAATCGGATCGTTCAATTATCCAACTGATCGCTCTAGGGGTACACCAATCCAAATTACACCGATATTATCATTGGATCGATACCGCTCGTTTTGTTCCCACCACCAATAAAATTCCCCACACCATTCTTTTTGTCGGCCGTCTTAATCCCGCCAAAAACGCACTTACTCTAGCCAAATGCGCTCCTCTTTTTCCCAGCACCACTTTTAATTTTATCGGCACCGGCCCTGATTACAATCAACTTCTCGCTTATTCCAAAAAATATTCCAATATCAAATTACTAGGTGATGTCCCGTACTCTCAGCTCCATCAGCACTATTCTCAAAATTCACTTCTTTGCATTCCATCCAAATACGACGAAGGGTGGGGGAGAGTTATTATAGAATCGCTTTCCTGCGGTACTCCCGTCATCGCCTCCAATCTTGGCGCTATTCCCGAAGTCGTTGATGATTCAGTTGCTATCCTCATCAAACCAACCACCAAAAATATCGCCAAAGCAATTAAATATTTATCAATCAATAAAAACTATCTATCCCTTCAAAAAAATACTCGTTCTTATGCCATCAAACATTTTTCCGCCAAAAATATTGATTTCATTACCCGTCACTACTAATTATTTTTCAGCCTCTATATAAAAGCTTAGGTCCTTATGTATTTCCAAATCAAGTTTTTTTACATCCGGCATTTTTCCATTCTGCCAATTTGATTTTTCAATCTTCTCAAAACCGGCTTCAACCATCAATTTTTTAAACGATTCATAAGTGTACATCCAATTGTGTGGTCGGATAAACTTCCCCAGTATTCCCGCTTTTTTATCCTTTTCGAAACCAAAATACACCCGATTAAATTGGTCCGGGTCATCACCATAATTTTTAATAATTTTATTCAAATCAGGCAGCACAATTCTCACTCTTCCCCCTCTCTTAAGTATTCTTTTAATCTCTTTTACCAAGCTCTCGGCTTCATATTTTTCCAAATGTTCAATTACGTGTGAACAATACACCCAGTCAACCACCCCACTCTCAATTGGCAATTCTTTTCTTACATCCGCCATTTTAATGTCTGGCCAGTTTCGCTTGTATCTCTTATCAATAATTCCCCATTTTACCAACATATTAACCAATCCAATCTTTCCAACCAACGGTAACACACCCCAATCATAGTTTTCCCATCTGGCAATACCGTCAGGTCCACTGCCCAAATTTATCAATCTCATATTATGTTATTCTAACAGCAATGAACCAAAAACTCCTGATCGTGGCTCATACCAATTTAGGTACTAGTTTAAGTGGTGGTGATCAAATATTTTTAAATCTCATAAAATCATGGAGTTCACACTTTGACATCACTTTTTTAGCATCCACAGAAGCTCAAACTCTCTACCGCAATTTTTCCTCGCAAAAAATAAAATTCATAAAAACCGCCCCAACCAGCCCAATCAAACATCTCTCAACTCTAAATATTTTTTATCACCACTTAATCAGATTTATTTCCGGCCTTACTTTCTCATTAACCCACCTATCTTTATACAAAAATTCCGATGTTATCTACACTTCTTCCGATTTTTACGGTGATTTTATATTTGGATTAATTGCCAAATTAGTCAACCCTAATATCCGATGGATCTGTGGTTACTATCTTTTTGCCCCATCACCGTTCGATCTAAAATCACCATATTACACCACCAAAAAACCACTTCGTGGACTAATTTATTTTCTGGCTCAACTCCCAACTCGTTTTTTAGCCAATTATTTTGCCGATATTATTTTTGTCACCTCTGAACCTGACCAAAAACTTTTTTCTAACAAACCATCCTTTATTATCCAAGGTGGAGTTGATATTCCTACCTCCCACCAAATATCCTCTCTACCCCCAGTCTCCCACAGGCCCTACGATGCTATTTTTATTGGTCGTCTACACTCTCAAAAAGGTATATTGGAGTTTATCGATATATGGTATCTTGTCACCAAAACTTTACCTAAGGCTCAATTAATTATCATCGGTGATGGCGAGTTAGAAAACGCTATCAAACACCAAATTAAAAAATTGAAACTTTCTTCAAATATCAAAATGGTCGGTTTTAAAAACGGGCCAGAAAAGTATGAATATATAAAATCTTCCAAAATGGTTGTTCATCCAGCCACTTATGACAGTGGGGGAATGGCCGCGGCGGAAGCTTTAGCCTTTGGTTTGCCTGGTGTTTCCTACGACCTACCAGCCCTAAAAACATATTATCCCCAAGGTATGATCAAATCCAAGTGTTTTGATCAGCTAGAATTTTCCCAAAATATAATTACTCTTCTTACTAATCCCTCAATATACTCTAAATACTCCAAGCAAGCTATTTCTTTAACCAAAGAAAACTGGTCATGGCAAAAACGTTTTGAAAATATCTACACCAAGTTATACCCGATAAGCTTTTGAAGTCACCCCAGTTTTTGTCGCCATCATCCGATAAAGCATTTTCATTGCCTCTCTTCCCATTTTCATTATATATACAAAATCCTCCACACTATTTATTTTTTTCATAATTCTTCTTGGGTCAAGAAAGCTAACAATTCTAGCTTTTACAAATTTTTTGTACGCCCTATTTTGAATTTCAAATAGTCGACCATTTTTAATATGCTTTGTATCGCAGTTAACGTTTTCTGAATACAACAATTTCTCGTCTTTTGGCAACCATCCTTCCTTCTTAAATATTTCATATATCGGTGTCCCTTGCCTCGGTCCAAGTCGAAAAAAGAATGCCATATCCACATCCGACCCGATAGCATAATTAATCGTATCTTCAATTTCATCTTCAGTTTCATAAGGCATTCCAATTATATTTGTTGCCAAAGTCCACATTCCCACCGAATTAGCATATTTTGTCAGTTCCTTTGCTTGTTCTAGTGAAAACGGTTTTCCCACCCATCTTCGCACTTCCGGATTACCCGATTCAATTCCAAAAGTGATTCGATAACATCCGGCCTGTTTCATTAATTTGATAAGCTCCTTATCCAAAGTCCAATGAGCAATTCCATTTGGAGTTGTCCATTTAACATCTAGCTTTCTTTCAATAATTAGTTCGCATATTTTTCTCATCCTTACCTTATCCACCGACATACTATCATCTTGAAAGCATATCTCTTTAACTCCAAATTTCCTCATCACATATTCAATTTCATCCACCACATTTTCCGCGCTCCTACCCCGCCACTTGTGTTCCCACACCGAATGAATCGAGCAGTACAAGCAATGGTTGGGGCACCCCCTCGATGTTACCATCGACACCATCGGCCTTCTCATTTGATACACGTTATTTGGGTCGTTATATTTTGACAAATCAAATTCTTCATAAGCCGGAAAGGGGATCATATCCAAATCTTTTATCATCTCTGGTCTTTTGTTTTTATGTATTTTCCCATTTCTTTTATATACAATTCCCTCCACTTCTTCAATTTCGGATTTAGACTTTAGGCTTTCCAATAGTTTTTTTATAACCGCCTCTCCTTCTCCCATCACTACATAATCAATACTTTTATTCTTAATCAATTTCTCAGGTTCAATACTTACGCTCGCCCCTCCTACCACTGTTACAATTTTTTTATTTACTTCTTTTGCCAACTTCGTCATTCTCACCCCATCATCTTCAAACGCCGAAAACATCATACTCACCCCCACCATATCCGGATTATATTTTTTAATTTTGGTTGTAATTTGCCTATCCGTTAGCCCAATTTTTGTCAAACCACCTTTCACCTTTATCTTATCTATCCCTTCTGCCAACGCATCCAATATTTTCACTTCATGCCCCAAGCTTTTGCACCACGATGCAATATATGCCAATCCCATTGGAATATGTGGCCCAACTCGGCCACTCCCAAAAATCGATACCGGTGGATAAATCAGCAATATTCTCATTTTGCAATTTCTTCCAATTTATTTAAGGTATCTCTTGCCAATCCATAATCAGGATATCTTTCAAGAAGCATCTTCATAATCTTTTTCGACTCTTCAATATTTCCACCTTCTCCGTACACCACCCCCAACACGTATATCGCTTGAGGATTGGCTGGTTGAAGCTCCACTGCTTTCATTGCATGTTGCAAAGCCATATCGTATTTCTTTTCCATCAAATCAATTTGTACTAAGCTTAAATATGTCTGGTACAGTCCGGGTGAAAAATTCAAAGCAGTGCTATAACTCTCTCTAGCCAAATCCAGCCTACCAACTTTATAAAATATATTTGCTCGATTATGGTAAGCATCGGCATAATTTGGCTTAACCACGGTTGATTGGGTAAAGCCCTTGATCGCATTGGCCAAGTAATACAATTTTTCTTTTTCATCAGTCGCCGCGGTAGCCAATTTATCATAGTCATCTCCAATATTGTTCCAAGCGTTGTGAGAATTAGGCGATACTTGGCAAGTATTTACCCACAATTTATGATTGGTGTTCCAATTATCATTTCTCATCACAGTTCGTACACCATAACCTGTAATCAGCACTACTCCCAAAGTTATCGCAATAATTTTTGATTTATAAAACACTTCGGCCAGTATTATCGCCACAAACAAAGCAAAACCAACTGACCCCATAAACATATATCGCTCAGCCACCAACCAGCTAACTTTTACTGGTGCCATCGACGGCGCCGCCGCTACAAAAATAAAAGCCAGCGCAAAAAATATTTTTTTATTTTTAAAATAAAAGTAAATAACACAAAACAAATATGTCAACAAAATTGCCCAATTTAGCCAAACCGGAAAATCGTACATTGTGTGATACAAAGTCATGTCAACCGGAGCCCACATCAATTGTAAATACTTCGCCACCGCAGTTGGATATTGAAAAAAAGGATTATAAAAGATACTTTCAGTCGTGTTATATCCGGTATTTACCACGTTAATTCTCTCCAATATATGTGGCCACAGATAAATCAGGCCCACCACAATCATTGGAGTAATAAAAGTAAATATTTTTTTCCAATTAACATTTAGCTTGAATTGATCTTTAAAAGAAATTAGCACCAAACCCATCAGCGTAATGTACGAAAATGATCGTACTTTATCAGCAAAGAACACCCAAGGCAGTAATAAAACTAGAAACTTAAAATAATAGCTCTTATGAGTTTTAAGGTACAGTAGGCTCAGCATCATCGCCCATAGCACAAACAAAGTATGGTAAGTATAAGGCTTTCCCGAAATCCAGGTAATTCCCTCAACATGTATCGGCATTACTGTATATATCAGTGTTGCCAACGTCGCTAGATTTTTCCCAAAAATCAAATACAGAACTACAAATAATAAAGTCACTATACCCAAATACAAACCAACAGAAAAAATATGATAGGGAACTGGGTTTTGGTTTCCAAACACTACCGCTACTGCCCAGTTGGATAGTGTTGGTAAATTCAGTAATCCCGACTGTTTACTAATTTGATGACTAAGTTTTGTCACCAATTGGTTTTGCGGAATTGTCGCATAATCATCGGACACAAAATCACCTCCCAATCCATTGGCGTATAATCCAAGCGCCAACAAAACCATCAATATTATTACCTTAAAATTTTCCTTAAATATTTTTACAAAACTAACCACTTCCCCCACACTTTCCACCGCTTTTTTTAGTGTTATTTTCTCTTCAATTCGTCTCCTCTTGGCTTTTTTCTGCGACATAGATTCATTTTACCTTAATTGCTTTTTAGATACATATCCAAAATCATTTTTTGCCCTATCACTTTTAAAATTCATATTTGTCAATCCATTTTTATCAATTTCGTACACAACTCCGGGCATATTAATTGGCAATTTTGCCAATAATTTAATAACCCACAATGGGATTCTAATTGGCAATGTTCTTTTTCCATAATACCTTTCTAGTTTCTTTATAAAATCGCTCACCTTTATATTTTCCCCTCCCAGGATATATTTTTGCCCCACCTTACCCCTCTCCAAGGCGCCCACGATTCCTTTCGCCTCATTTTCCAACAATACATAATTCACGACCCTTTCTTTTGGTCCAATCAAATTCATCAAAGCACCGGGTATTCCTCCTCCCATTTTCCACAACCATCCCACCAATCCTTTGATGGCAATCTCGTTATTATTTTTCGCAATTACAATCGATGGGTACACCACCACTATCGGCAATTTCTTACTATAATCAATCGCTATTTTTGTAGCCTCAATTTTTGTTTTTACATAAGGATTATTAGAGTTAGTGTTTAGTTTCCAGCTCTCATCTCTCACCTCACAACCACAGTCAGCAAACACCGACACAGTCGATACGTACACTATCTTTTTAATTCTTTTTTTATTTACACTTTCCAGTGTATTTTTGGTGCCCAGCACATTTGTTTTATAAAATATATTGTCCACATCTTCCTCTCCCACACAAGCGGCCAAGTGAATAACAAAGTCGCAATCTTCCAATATATTTTTTAGTTTTTTTGGTTCTCCCAAATCAACCTTAATATATTCAACCTGTTTATCCTTTATTTCATTTCTAGTTATTACTTTTACTTTATATTTCTTTGCAACAAGTATTTTAACCACTTCTTTACCGATCAATCCCGTCCCCCCCGTAACTAAAATATTTTTTCCTACCACCATATATTTTTTGTTTTAAAAATTCTAGGTATTCGAAAATACATATTCGGATTAATTTTGTATGTAGTACATTTCTCACAAGTTGGGATATTTTTATATTTTCCCTGTTTCATATCTTCCAAAATCTTATGCACCTTCGACGTCCCATCTTTAAACATATCAAATACACTAGCCTCAGTAATATTTCCCAAACACAAATCAGTCACTTTATTAGCTCCACTATACAAACACGGATCGCACGGGTACATGTCGCCGTTAATTTTAATCGACACTCTCGTCCCCGGCATCGAACACGGATAATTGGCTTTGGCAATTTTGCTCCCTTTTTTATAAAATCCAGCCTGATTAACAATCGGATGCAAATAGCATTTGTCATCGTTTCTCATGTATTTTTGCCATTGTTTATATTCTTTATCGTACCTTTCAGTTTTTTCGTTCTCGTAATTCAAATACTGAACAAATATTTTAGTAACGCCTTTCTTTTTATTTCTGTATTTTAATAATTCCAAAATATTTTTAACTACCCTTTCATAATTATCAGCCCTCAAATATTTTTTATACTCCTCACCGTTTTTAGTGTTAAGGCTAATACTTATTTCATCAACTCCCACATCAATCAAACTCTTAATCTTTTCCTTATCAAGCATAACTCCATTAGTTACGAGCACTATTCTAATTTTCCTTGATACTTTCTTAACATTAGTCAAAATATCAATTAGGTTTTTATATAGCAGTGGTTCTCCCAATCCCATTGGCACAAACTCCACCTGATATCCATCATCGACAAACTTTTTCATCTCATCAAGTACTTTTTTCAAAATCTTTTGCTCTATCTCTCCTACATTCAATTCTCTTTTAGCCACCAACTCAGCTCGGGTGCACATAATACAATTTAAGTTGCATTTTGTTGTTACTTCAACTCCAAACCGAATTGTCTTTTTTTTAGAAACGAATCTTGAATACAGCTTATAAGGCAACGAATTTAAAATCATACTTTTACTTCTTTCATTCAAATACTTTCTAAAACCAATTATTTTCATATGCTTCTGAACAATTCTGCCATCTTTTCCTCACTATGTCGAAGTCTAAGGTTTTTTTCTTCAATTATGGCAATATCTGCCACCAAAGTTTTTACTCCGTCCCACTTTTTGTATTCAATTTCTCCCGAATGTTCCATTTCATAACTTTTTTCCACTTTTTTCAATAGTTTTTTACCAAACACTTCCAGATCGGCCATTACAATCAGATCAAAAGGGGATTTGTATCCCAAATATTTTTCAAATACTTCCACATATTCTTTTTGAGTAAAACCACGATTCTCATTGGCCACCGACATTATATTAGTCAGCAATATCTTTTTTGCCTTAGATTTTTTATAAGCCCTTGCCATTCCCTTTGGCAAAAAATTAGTTATCACCGACCCATACATACTCCCAGGACTAATTATGATAATATCTGCCTCATCAATAACTCCCAGCGCTTGTTCGTTAGCCGATACTTCTGGATCAAGCCATATATTGTTTACCCGATCAAGTGACATTCTCAGTTCATCAAGTCGGTGTTCACCTCGATACTCTTTACCGTTTTCAGTTTCAAAACATATCTCGCTAGGTTCGTTTGACACCGGGATAACCTCTCCCACCAAATCAGCCCCCGTAAGTGTCCCAAACATTTCGTCAACATTATTTAGCCCTCCGGCTCTTTCCGATAAAAATTGAAAAAATATATTACCAAAATTTCGGCTTCTTCCATCGCGAAACCGAAGCATTTCTTCCCAGTTATGTTTTTGATTACTATCTTTCCACAGCGACATCAATGCCCGCCAATAATCGGAAAAAGCCAGTATTCTTCCTCGCTCATCTGTTCTCATTCTTCCCGTATCTCCTCCCGAATCAAATATAGTCACAACCGAACTAATATTGGTAAAACCAGCCTTGACCAAAGCTCGATTAACAATTGGCATTCCCGACCCACCCCCCACTGTCACAATCCTCTTTGTCAAATTCATTTTCCTATTTTACTACTAATCTAATATAATCACTTAGTGATCTCTCTTATTTTAGAAATCAAAGCAATCTATAAGTGGCGCGAATTACTCTGGCAAATGGTCGGCCGCGAAGTCAAATCTCGCTACAAGCAATCAATTCTTGGCTATTTTTGGGTGATACTCAATCCCTTAGCCCAAATGCTGGTCATGTCCTTCGCTTTTTCCCTAATCTTACGTATTCCCACCAATTCCACTGCCAACATTCCCTATTCCATATTTTTATTTGTCGCTCTGCTCCCTTGGAACTTATTTTCTACTTCCCTCGTTTCAGCCAGCAATTCTCTGGTCAACAGTAGTTCTCTTATTACCAAAGTCTATTTTCCTCGCACCATTTTAGTTTTAGCCGCCATTTTTTCCAAATTTATCGATTTCCTTTTTGCCTCTTCAATTCTCATAATCTATTTGGTTATCTACCAAATACCAATTACTCTCAATATTCTTTGGATAATTCCCATATTTTTAATCCAACAAATTTTCACCATTGGCCTTTCTTTCTTTCTTTCCGCCGCCAACCTTCTTTATCGTGACATCCAATATTTAATTAATCTTATTTTAGTTTTGTGGATGTACGCCACCCCAGTTATCTATCCCGCCGACATTGTTCCCACCCAGTACAAGTTCATTTTTCAGCTAAACCCCATGGCCGTTATCATCAACGCCTATCGCCAAACCATTCTTGGTGGAGGGGAACCCAATTATGTTGGCCTTCTTATCGCTTTATCACTTTCCCTCTTAGTGCTATTTGTAGGTTTTTCCTATTTCAAATCCCGCGAAAAAATCTTCGCGGATAATATTTAGCTACTTAATCAAATTAATCACTAGTTTTATTAATGTCTCTTTTTCTTCTGGCAAACTTGTTGCAATCAATAAAGCCAATGCTACCAAAGCACGATCGTTTATTTTCTTCTGACCCTCATTGTTTAATAAAATCAAATTTTTATTTAAGTAATATACAAACAACATCGACCCTATCCGTTTGTTTCCGTCAACAAACGGATGGTCCTTCACAATTAAATAAAACAGATTAGCAGCTTTCTCTTCGATACTTTTATACAAAAACTTTCCGTCAAATGTCTGTTCAATAACTCCAATAATAGATTGAAGCTTATCTCCGTAAAGCTGTCCAAACAAATTGGACAACTTGCCAGAATAATTCTTTTTTAGGCTCCAGATAAATTCGATAGCTTCTTCGTAATCTACCGCATACTTAATATTACAGTTAAGTTTTCCGATTTTTAAATCTTTTTCATCATATTTTGTGAGTAAATATATTGAGTTTGTGTAGTCGGAAATCAAGCTAAGCATCGAATCCATTTCATTCTCAAACTGAGGTAATTTTGATTTTTGTGTCATCAAATCCACACTTTTCTTTAGCACCTCAAGCTTTTGATTTTGTTCAGCCAACCTCTTTTTATTAATTACATATCCTTCGACCAAAAATCTTCCTAATATTTTTGTAGCCCAAATTCTAAATCTAGTACCCTGTATTGAGTTGACTCTATAACCAACAGAAATAATCATATCCAAGTTGTAAAAATTCGTTAAATAACTTTTCCCATCCTCGGCAGTTATTCGGAATTTCCGAATTACTTCTTTCCTCTCAAACTCCTTGGTCATAAAAATATTACTAATATGTTCATTGATAGTAGGAATATTCTTTTCGAATAGTTCAGCCATTTGTTTTTGACTCAACCAAACAGTTTTTCCATCAAAACTAACTTTAAAATCAACATTCCCCGAAGGGGATTTATACAAGACAATTTTATTTTCCATAACTAATACTACCGAAGATAACCCGAATGTCAATATCTCAAAGCATTTGTAGCCAAATAAATGTAAAATAATTACATCATGGCAAGCGAACCAGTCATTAGCTTTAAAAACGTCACCAAAAACTTTTCCTTACTAAGTCACAAGACCTTCAAAGAATTCCTCCCAGCTCTAATCAAAGGTGAGGACACTTCCAAAAATTTTACCGCCCTTGATAATCTTTCATTTGAAATCAACAAAGGTGAAACAGTTGGTATCATCGGGCCAAACGGTTCTGGCAAATCAACTATCTTAAAATTAATCGCTGGTGTCATGTCACCAAATTCCGGGAAAATCACTGTCCACGGTCGTGTCAGTCCTCTAATCGAGCTTGGTGCTGGTTTCCACTTTGAACTTTCCGGCCGGGAAAATGTCTATTTAAACGGTGCCATTCTTGGTCTAACCCAAAAAGAAATTGAAAAAAACTTCAAAAGTATTGTCGATTTTGCCGACCTTTGGGAATTTATTGATCAACCAGTCAAACGTTATTCTTCTGGTATGTACATGCGACTGGCTTTTAGCATCGCCATTCATGTCAATCCCGAAATTCTTCTCGTCGACGAAATACTTGCCGTTGGCGATCCTGAATTTCAAAAAAAATGTTTCGCCAAAATGGAGGAGTTCAAAAAACTCGGAGTTACCATAATTTTTGTCAGTCACGACACCAAAATGGTTCAAAGCTTTTGCGACCGATGCTTTTTAATAAGTCATTCCAAACTAGTAATCGACGACACTCCAGCAAAAGCTATTAGCCAACTAAGTTGATGAAAATACTAGTCTCAACTCATCATTTACTCCGCTATTCGGGAACCGAAACTTATACTCTCACGTTAGTCAGAAGCCTCTCAAAGTTAGGGCACCACATAACTCTTTATTCAAAGTACCAAAACCCCAATCTACTCGAATTTTCCAAAATAAAAAATTTGATATTATCCAATAATTTAGAAAAGTATTCAAAAACTCATTTTGATATTATTCACGTCCACCACAATATCAACGCCATCGAAGCTCGATATATTTTCCCCAACACTCCGATAATTATTCAGTCACATGGAATCAAACCATTTTTAGAACAACCCCCAGTAATTGATCTAAATATTAGCCGCTACCTCGCTATTAGCCAAGAAGTAGCCAACAATTTAATTCATCACAATATTCCTCGCAACAAAATCTCATTTTTTAACAATATCTTCGACCCAACTTTCTTTTTTTCTACAAACCCATTAAACAAAAACATCAAGCGTGCTCTAGCTTTCTCAAATTACAGCCATCCCAACAAAGATGTTGTTATCCAACAAACTTGCGAAAAACTTGGAATCGAACTGGATTTTATTGGCGGTATCTATGGTGAAATAGAAAACGACAAACTAAATTCTAAGTTAAATCAATATGATGTTGTTTTCACTGTTGGCAGAGGAGCCGTCGAAACGATTTTTTCCGGCAGAATTCCTTTTGTAATCAATAACGACACGTTCGACGGCTTTGTAACCTCAAAAAATTTTCCCCAGTTTTCAAACGTCAATATTTCTGGCCGATTTGCACCAAAAAAGTTGACACCGAGCTCACTTACAACTGAATTATCAAAGTATGATCCAACCGATATCGAAACCCTATCAGTATTAGCTCAAAAGCAATATTCATCCACAATCAAAATTCAAAAATTAATAAATATCTATTTTCAGGCTATTGCCTCATTCAAACCCAAAAAACTCGACACCGCCACTATCGAAAATTATTATAAAATTATCCAAACAACTAGAGATTATTCCGACCTTCTCAACTACAGTAAAACAGTCGAGCTCGAAATACTAAAAAAATCAAAGTTTTACAAAATATACCATCTTATTCAAAGGATCAAACAAGAATGGCAAGATTAAACAATAATTTTTTTGATAAATATCGATTTTTATCTTTTATTAAGCAGATTATTCCCTTATCTACTCGCAAAAAAATCAAATCATACCTTGGTAAATTTCTTGTCCCAGCAGTTCAAATCATCCCTCCTGAAATACAAAAGGAATGGGATAGTTTTAAACGACCACCCAACTCTTTTGATATCATCAATTTTTCTGTTATTTCCTGGAATTTGCGCACCCAGCGACCTCAGCATTTAGCCACTGGTATGGCCAAATTAGGCCACCGTATTTTTTATGTCGAACACGAATTTATTTCTCATTGGAATCCAAAAAGTACCTATGCCCCCATCCAAGTCCAAAAACTCGACACCAACATATATCAAATAACTCTATCCGCATCTCGAGAATTATTTATCTATCAAGAAAAACCATCAGAAGCCGACAAAAAAATAATCCTAGCTTCACTAAAAAACCTGATTAATAAAGCCAATATCGTCAACCCCGTTGCCAAAATCGATCATCCCTTTTGGCAACACATTACTTCTAGTTTAAGTATGCCTTTAGTTTATGACTGCATGGACAACCACCAGTTCTTCGAGGATTCAGGCAATGATGTTACCAAGTTAGAAACCGACCTGGTTAAAAATTCTTCAGCCATAATTACCTCCTCCCAATTTCTTCACGACAAATTTTTACCTATCAAATCAGTTCAAATTCCCAACGCCGGAGACTACTCCCATTTTTCCAACTCCAAACCCCTAAAGCTCGATATTCCAAAACCAATCATCGGTTATTACGGCGCTATTTCTCATTGGTTTGATGTGCCACTTTTAAAAGCTGGTTTAAAATCACATCCGGACAAATCCTTTGTCCTAATTGGCAAAATCGAAAATCAGGAAATTCAAAAACTCTCAACTCAGTACAAAAATTTATATTTATTTGGCGAAAAACCATATGCTGATTTACCCGGATATCTTGCCAATTTCGACGTCTGCCTCATTCCTTTTCTTCTCACCCCATTAATCAAAGCCACCAATCCCGTCAAAATATTTGAATACTTTGCCTCAGGCAAACCAGTCATTTCTACCGCTCTTCCCGAGCTAAAACAATTTTCCCAAGTTATATTTGCTAATTCCAAAACCATTTCTTCTCAAATTTCCAAAGCCCTTAAGATCAAAAACATCCCCTCAGAAATCACCATTGCCAAAAACAACACCTGGACGAAGCGTACCGACCAACTTAATAAGGTTATTCAAAATATCTTCCCAAAGGTTTCAGTAATAATACTTTCATACAATCATCCTGATTTAATGAAAACTGCTCTCGATTCTGTTATCAATAACTCTTTTTATCCGAATCTAGAAATTATTGTCGTTGACAATGCCTCTAACAAACAAACCACCGACCTTCTTAAAAAATATAAGAATATCAAACTAATTTTAAATCCCAAAAATTACGGCTTTTCCAAGGGTAACAATATCGGCCTTCGCTCTGCAGCCGGTGGTTATCTAATACTTCTTAACAATGATGTAATTGTTACCCCTGGCTGGGTGTCTCGGTTGTTATTCCATGTCCAAAAACCAAAAGTCGGTTTAGTGGGCCCCGTAACCAATTCCATTGGCAATGAAGCCAAGGTTAATTACGATATTTCCAACTACTCCTCCTACACCCACTCGCATTGGGGTCAAACCATTGAGGTCAACAATATTGCCGCTTTTTGTTGGGTCATGAGTCGTTCTACCTATCAAAAAGTAGGGGATTTGGACGAACAATTTGGCCGAGGCATGTTTGAGGATGATGATTATTGTAAAAGAATCAAAAACTTAGGTCTTAAAATCCTAATTGCCGACGATGTATTTATCCACCATTTTGGCGCTGCTTCTTTTTCCCAAATACCTGAATACCAACAGTTATTTCAGCAGAATTTAGCCTTATTTGAAAATAAATGGAAAACCAAATGGGTTCCCCATCAATACCGCAAATGATCATCAATTTTTTAAAAAAGCACAAATATAAAATTCCCAAACTCGGAAATGTTTTCCGCGAGCGCGATGCTCTAAGAACTGAAAACGAAAATTTATTAAATGCTCTAAAAAATGTTGACCGGCTTCACCCTTCCAAGCCAGCCAACTTCTCAACTCTTGTTAATAAATACAACTCCAAAATTTCTGGTGTTGAAAAATATTTAAAAAATAAAAAAAATATCTTTGACGTCGGGGTTGGGCCAGTTGGTAGTAGCTGGTGGTCAAAAATTGATAAAAAAGCCTCGATCACTGGTATTGATTGGTTCTTTTTTGTCAAAAACCTACCTCCACACATAACTGTTACCAAATTTGACGCTTCAAATCTCAACACCATCGATTCTTCTCATCAGTGGTACAAAAAGTTTGACCTAGTTGTTGCCCGTCATATTTTAGAACATGTCAGCGACCCCGAAAGCACAGTTGCTGGAATTTCCAAACTTTGCCAAAAGAATGCCATCGTCTATACCGGCTTTCCCGATTATCGCAACTTCACTGATATTTTTTATCATCTCGTTCACCCGGAAGGCGGTGGACACATTCAACTTTTAACCGACAAAATAGTTAAAAAAATGTTTTTAAAACATGGTTTCAAATTATTGGAATGCAATATTTGGCCAGAAGATTGGACGTGGCTTGAGCATCAATTTGATTACCGAGGCAGGGGACTAGCTTATACCACCCAAGCCGAAATCGATTATATTTGCAGTACTTTTCGCAAGGAATTAACCCTTAAAAAAGGCTATTATTATGGATATGAAATGGTTTTTCAAAAAATATAAACACAATCTCGTTTATATTTTGGCAATTATAGTTGTTACCATTTTTCTTCAAAGCTGGATTCTCAATACACGCAATTTCTTTTTCCTCGACGATTGGGATCATCTTTTCAAAGCCCAGTTTGTTCCGTATTCTGAATTGTGGCACCTCCTCCCAACTCAAATGTACAACGACCGTCCTGTTGGGTTTATCTTTGTCAAATTTATTTATCAAATCTTTGGACTAAATTCTTATGCTTTTCACAGTGTCTTTCTTAGTCTGCATATTGCCAATGCCATTTTAGTTTTCTTTTTATTTAAAAAAATATTTAAAAATAGCACTTCTGCTTTTTTAGTAGCTTTACTATTCGCCAATTGGCCAAAGTCAATCATGGCTGCCCAATGGACCGCCGCAGTCTTTGATACCCTATCGGTCTTTTTGGGCTTAATCTATCTTAATTTAATAACTTCCGAAAAAAAACTTTTCAAATATTTATCTTTAATACCCCTATTTCTTGCTCTACGTACCAAAGAGTCAGTTATCTTTCTTCCACTAATTCCATTAATCTACAATTTCATTAAATCTAAAAAATTTGTTTTATCTCCCGACCTTTTTCTTTCACTTATATATGGCCTTGGTCTTTTCTATTTATCAAAAGTCACCAACAACCAAGGTTACGACCCTGGCAATCCCTATTTTCCCAATTACAATCCTTTCAATTGGCTGATTGCTTTATTTAAGTATCTTTATATTTTCTTTGGATTAACCGAAACCGGATTTTCTTTTTCAAACTTTCGACTTCTTGGATTACTCAGCTCAGGCTTCTTCGTCATTGTTATTATATTTCTATCCAAACTCAAGATTAGCAAAACTCATATTTTCTTTCTTATTTCTTTTTTAATTTCTATCGCCCCAGTTCTTCCCTTTGTCAATCGTCAACACAAACTTTATTTGTACTTACCTTCTATCTTTCTCTTTGGGTTAATTGTCTCTTTATTAAAAATATATAACTCAAAATTATTAGTAATTTCTGCCATGCTCTTGTTAATTGCTGTCAATAAATTTAACCGTTGGCAGAATATGGACACTTCTTTTTGGCTTCAATATAATCAGGAAAACCGCATCGCTTATCAAAATCTAGCCAATATTCCTAAGTGCGACAACTATCTAATCTATAATATCGATTCTCTTAACACCAATGTCTTCAACTACGGCCCTGGTTTCGCTATCAAAATATTTTTTAACAATCCAAATATCAATATAAAACTTTCCGAGTCTCCACATTCTCAACCAAATTTACCCAACACCTGTCAAATCAATTACAATCAAGGCAATCTAACTTATGAAATTTAGTATTGTCACCCCATCATTTAATCAAGGCCATTTTATTTCCCAAACCATCGACAGTGTAGTCAACCAAGTAGGGGATTTTGAAATTGAGTATTTTGTCATGGACGGTGGCTCAACCGACAATACGATCGATATACTAAAAAAATATGATAAAAATTTAAAGAATAATTCAAAAATTAAATTCTTCTGGCAATCAAAAAAGGACAAAGGCCAGTCCGATGCTATTAACCAAGGTTTCAGCAAGGCCACCGGCGACATATTTGCCTTTATCAATTCCGATGATTATTACCAACCAAATACATTTAATACTATTTCCAAGATTAAGCAAAAATCATTTTGGGCCACAGGTTACAGCCACATAGTCAATGAAAATAATCAAATCATTCAAAAACCAATCACCCTGTACAAAAACTTTTTTATAAATCACTATTTAGCCAACACCCTCTTAATATTAAACTTTATTTCACAACCTTCCACATTTTTCACTAAAGATTTGTTTCGACAGTTTAACAGTTCGCTTCACTTAACCATGGATTACGACTATTGGCTTTATCTTTCGACAATTTCAAACCCTTTTGTTTTTCATCAGTATTTTTCTAATTTTAGAATCCATTCTAGCTCAAAAGGTAAATCAAACTTTATAGCCCAATTTAACGAAGATTATCAAACTGCCAAAAAATATACTACCAACTATTTTATATTATTCCTACATCACCTACATAATTCTTTAATAGTTTTTATATACAAAATTATTAAATGAAAACTATTGTTTTTCTTCACCCCCATTTTCTCAAACCAGCCGGGGCCTCAAAAGTAGTCCTAGAGTTCGCCTCTCGTCTTCAAAAACATTTCAAAATAACTATTATCACCATCAGTTCCAACCCCCAAGTTGTCTCTTCCTACCCTGGCCTGCAAATTATTAATCTAGGTGGCCCCACCACCGGCTCACTTTTATTTTGGGCAACTTTTCCAGTATTTTTATTCCGGTTACATCAATTACTAAAAACAATCCCAAACAAAATTATTTTTGCCCATTCCCTGGCCATCTACTGGACAATATTCTTACCCAAATCTGTTTTATATTTCCACGACCTCGGCTTTCCCTATTCCGACTCACCAGCTGAAAAGAACAGTCTCCCGTCTTTTTATCGATTAATCTCCCTTATTACCACTCCCGTTTTCTCTCTTCTCAATTACATCATTATTAAATCCAACAACCAAATAATTGCCAACAGTCAGGCCAGTAGTGAATTCTTGTTCCACAAGTATCACCGTCAGTCAAATGCAATTATCAGTCCTGGCATCAACATTCAACAATTCAGCACATCTAGCAAAAAAGAAAATTACTTTTATACCGTGGGACGTTTAGAAAAAATCAAACAAATCGATAAAATTATTCACGCTTTTCCCCTACTCAAAAACTCGAAATACAGATTAAAAATAGTTGGTGAAGGACTTGAAAAAAATAATTTAATTAAACTCACAAAAGAAGTAAATATAAGAAATCAAGTTGAATTTTTGGGAAAATTAGATTCATCTGAGGTTAACAGAATTGCCTCTAAAGCAAAAATAGGTATTTTTAATTGTCCCAACGAATCCTTTGGACTTTCAATTTTAGAGTCCCTTGCTTCAGGAACTCCGGTGATAACTGTTAACAAGGGCGGGGGAGCCAACTTCATCACTCCAGGGTCAAATGGCTATCTCTCCGATGGTACTCCTCAATCGATAAGCACTCTTATTCCAAAAGTTCTAAAACAAAATTTATCTTCTCACGCTCGTCAATCATCACTAGCTTTTGACTGGAACCTTCAAGTCAAAAAACTATCCCAGTATTTTTCGGTAAATTCTTAATCCAACCTCTTTCCACAATACATAATTATTCTTCTGAATTTTATTATCAAAGTACTTGTTGGCTATAACCTCTTTAGGATGTTTCAAGGGTAACACCATTTTTTCTACAGATATATCTGACAGCTTACTCTTTGTTTTTGTATGTGTTGCGTTAACGTGTCCAATTCCTATGTTTTTGGTCAAATTAAATTTGGGAATTATTGTCAAATAATTCTTTTGCCAATTTAGGAAAGTAAACTGATAATCCCAAGTACCGTTGTTAATTTTCTTATACATCGAATCAAATATCAGTCGCCAATAAATGACAGTAAACCAATTATCAAATTTTTTATTTAATAATTTCTCTCTTCTTAATTTCGGCCAATTCTTCATTTCAATATCATAATCTTTCCACACTCTTCTCCACGTAGCCCATCCCCAGGTTTGGGAGTAACTTGAGAACAAGTAGCTTTTCCCTTCAAAATTTGCATCTGGTACAAAATTGTTTCCGCTTATACTCCCCACTCTTTTATCATCTTTAAACTTTTCAAGTAGTTCCTGACAATAATAAAAAAAGCTTTTATCCGCCAACACATCATCTTCCAATATTATCCCCATTTCCTCGTTGTCAAAAAACCAATTCATCGCCGCTACCGGCCCATATTTACACCCCAGGTTTTTCGGCTGATAATTTGTTTTCACTTCACAACCCTTTATATTTTTCACAATCCTTTTTATTTCATTCAAGTTTTTCTTATCGTCTTCCCTTCCAGCTCTTGCTCCATCAAGCCCCACATAAATTCTCCTTGGTTTAACCTCCATTACTCTATCCAAAACTTTCTGAAACAGATCAGGTCTATTAAATCCAATTAACAAGATTGGCGTATTACATTCCATATCTAAGTTCAATAATTTTGTCTATAAAATTTAAAACAATCTCAGGAGCAATTCCATTTTTAATTCTATTATTATGATACTCGTCTAATACCTCCCCAGTTCTATTCTTTCCGATCCCGCCTTCTGTCCAAGCAGCCACAACCACATCTTTCATCACCACCCCTGGCCATGATTTATACGCCCTTAACAGCAATTCATAATCCATTGAATATTTACAATTAACATCAAACATTCCGTATTTTTCAAAAAATTTTCGATGTGTGAATAATCCCTGATGGGGGAGTCCCATCTTATATATCAACTTCCATTTATTAAAATTCAAGCTCGATGTATACCGAATTATCCCATCTTCACTAACTCTATTTATCCGCCCACAAACTAGCAATTCATTTTTTATCCCATCCATCATTTTTTCCAGCACATTCTTATCCCACAAATAGTCACTCGCTCCAATAAAGTACAAATAATCTCCCTTTGCCGCTTCCACCCCATTATTAAAAGCATCGCTTATTCCTTTCGCTGGCGCCTTTATTACTTTAATATTTTTATCGGATTTTACTCCACACTCCGCCCCATCCACGATGACCAATTCCCAATTCTTATAAGTTTGGCCAGCAACGCTATCGATAACTCTTTTTAAGTCTACCTTTTTATCATTATAAGTTGGCAAAATTATACTAATTTTATTTATCATTTTTTTTATTCTTAAGTTCTTGATATAAATTATAGTATTTTTTACAGACAACATCTTCAGAATAATTTTTTATAGCGTGCTTTCTAGCATTTTGTTTTAAATCTTTTTCATTACCAACCGCCCATTCAATCCCTTTTGCCAAATCCCCAACATCCAGGTATCTAGCCACATATCCATTTTGTCGGTGCAATATCATGTCTTTCATCCCACCCACATCAAAGGCAACACAGGGAATTCCACAAGACAAAGACTCTATTACAGTATTTGGCAAATTATCTTGAAGTGATGGCGCAACAAACACATTGGCAGCACAATATGCATTAATTAAAGAATCATCAGCCTTGAGAATTCCTAAATAATTTATTTTATACTTTACCTTTAATTCAGAATTCTCCCCCGATGATCCAAACACTAATAATTCGTACTTTTCCGGATCAAAATTAGTCATATTTATTGACTCAATAAGTTGCTTAAAACCTTTTCTTGGATCAAGAGTGGCAGAGGCGGCACCAAAAAGAATATATTTTTTAGTCTTACTCAACCCCAATAACTTTCTAGCCAATAATTGATTTGTTGGTTTATATATAGCTGTATCAATACAATAAGGAATATGTTCGATTCTCATATTTCTAAACAATAAACTTTTTTTAGCTAATTGTTCAATCCATCGACTAGGTGCAACAATGACCATATTCAGCTTCTTGTAAACGCTAAGCTTTCTTTTCCAAACCCACTGATCAATATCAAAATAATGCCATGGGCCACTCATTAGGCTATATCCGTCTACATACCTCTCATCACTTGGGTAATGCTCACATCCACAAAAAGGCCAGGAGTCATGTAAAGTCCAAACAATAGGAACTCTAATTTTTGCCATCGATTCAATACTTAAAAAACCGTTACATATCCAGTTCAAATGAACAATGTCTGGATTAAATTTATCAATATTTTTTAGATTAAAGAAGTTAAAAAGATTTACTGACCGAAATGAACTTTTTAAATTAAAAAATAACACCTTTCTCAGCACAGTCTCCGATAAATCAATTAAAGAAGAATAAAGCCTTTCAAGTTTTGTCTTTGGGCCGACTACACTTGGATCATCTGAATACTTCTTTTGAACTATCATTGTCGACTCAACGCTTCTTCCTATCAGCGCTTTATGTAATCTATAAGCAGCTTTTGATGCACCCCCGTTTAAATCACCTTCACTCAATGTCAACACTTTAATCATATTTTTTCAAAAAGCATAATATTGTTATTATAAAAGTCTTTGTTTACAGGCAATATTTTTCCAAGACACAACCCTAATAACATAAAAGGAGAAATAACTAAAAATTGAACAATGGCATTTAGAACAAAATTTTTTGTATAAAGATGTTTGTACAAATAGACGCACCACATCTGAGAAAGCGTATCCACATAATTCCCCAACTTTTTTGATTTAAGAAGTTTAAACCCATTAATTTCTATAAGATACCTTAACCCATAACTAGAGTATCTCGCATAATCGTAGGGGACTTCGTGTTCATCCCACACAAACGGAACCGTAATTAATAGTTTCCCTCTTTTTTTTAAAACTCTGTTTATCTCGACAACAACTTCATTGGGATTAAAAACATGCTCCAAAACCTCGCTACAAAAAACCGAGTCAAAATAACCATCTTTAAAAGGAATATTTTTTCCATCATAAAAAACATCAGCCCGCTTATATTCATTTTCAAAACCACTCTTCTCCAAATCAAGCCCCACATAACTCTTAACATTAAAATACTTCTTATATGGCATTGATCCACAACCAAAATCCAACAAATTACCTTTTACACCTTTTGAGAATTCTTCTATATTGTCTGATAAATCTTTCCTGATTTTGTATAAAGGATTAATAAGTATTCCGAACACGTCTGGCAACATCAACTCTTTCGAGTACCATTTCCTGTAAACAGCAACGATATTTGTAGCCATCAAATGTGTCTAGTAACAAAATCTTTAACTTTATCTATAAATGACGAATTATATACATTATTAAAAGTTATAATATCAGCCTTTATATTTCTCTTAACTCCCTTTGGGTATTTCTTTATTCTGTACTCAAATAATTCTTGAGACTCAAACTTTACATCATGGCCATTAGTATGTGTTCCGTCACTTCCAAAGCCAATATTTCTAACAAGATTGTATTTTGGAGATATTGAAAGACCACGATGAAGCCAAGTTGCAAATATCCATTGATAATCCCAAGTATCGATCTTTTTATGATAACAATTGAGAAACATTTGCCTCCAATATCGTTCTATCCAAAAATTGTTCCAAATACTACCTAATACTTTCCTACGTAAGAAAAGAGGGTAGTTGTCCATGTTAACATCATACTTTTTCCACGCCCTTCTCCAAGTGGCCCAACCCCAGATGTGATTAATCTTGGAAAAAAAATAGTCTTCTTTAACTTTTATTTTCTCAAACAAAAAATTACTTGCCGAAATATGCATAATATTATTATCATTTCGATATTTTTCAAGTAACTCCCCGCAAAACATAAAAAACGACAACGAAGGCAAACAATCATCTTCCAATATTATTCCCTCCTCAACATTCTCAAAAAACCAATCGATTGCTCCACTTACAGCATATTTACATCCTAAGTTTTCGTCTCTATATAGTTTTTTCACCTCACACTCCCAATCAACACCAGTATCGACAATTTCTCTCGCTAATCTGCAATTTTCAACATCATCCGACCTATCCTTTCTCGGCCCATCTGCGGCCACAAATAAATACTTCGGCTTTATTTTCCTTATCTGTTCAAAAACTCTTTTCTCTGTATCAGGACGATTAAATATGATAAATAAAATCGGCGTATTTAACATAAATCCTTCATAAACGCATCCATTTTTAACTCCCATACTCTATTGCTAAATTTTCTTTCGTAATTTTTTTTGCTCGCTCTTCCTAATGCGTTTCTCTTTGTACTACTTTGAATTATTTCGCAAATCATCAAAGAAACCTTTTCGGGGTCAAAACTTTTAAATACTTTCCCATTTGCATTATCTTCAACTACTTCTGGTAACCCTCCAATGTTTGAAACAATGCTTGGAACTCCACAAGCCATAGCTTCCAGCACTGACATACCAAAACTCTCGTTTAAACTCGGCTGAAAATACAAGTAGGCGTCTTTCAGGGCATTCTCAGGACTTCTTGTAGAAGACATAAGTTTAATTCGACCTGATACTTTATCATTAATTATCATTTTTTTTATATCATTTTCCTGCGGTCCATTCCCATACCAAACAAATTCCACATCGTCGTATTTTGTAATAACCTTTTTCGCAACACTGTACCAAAAACTTGGATTCTTGTACCATTCAACGTGTCCTAATGTGACAACTTTTTTCGGTGGCTCCTTTATTCTATTAAATTGAAATTTACTTTCCTGTACAGTGTTATATACCACAGTAACAACATCTGAATTCTTAATACCAAAGTTCTCTTCAATTTTCTTTTTGGAATAGTTAGATACTGTAACAATTTTTTTGGTCTTGCCGTCAAGCAAGCCAGCAATGGGGACTATATATCGAATTTTACCTACCGGATATGAATGAACGATAAAATTGATATTTTTTAATATCAATATACTAGAAAACAAATATTCATATCCCTTCCCTGACATAATAACCATTTTTTCAGATAATTTATACTTAACTTTCCAATAAAAAACATCATAAAACGCCAACAAAATATTAATGGGAAACAGATTCTCGAACACCAATCTTTTCCTCCCAAAAAACACTTTATAGTCATACTTTTTCGTTACTTCCGCAACTTCACCGTCAAAACAATTTCTTTCAATAACAACTTCTACTTGGTAGTTTTTACTATAGAAATACTTTAGTATCTGAAAAAAATATGTTCTAGTGCCCCCAAATTTATCAAAATCAGCAAAAAGAATTATTGTCTTCACGTCTAACTAAAAAACAAAAAATTAATCATCTGCCAAAATCGTTTTAATAAATTTAAACTAATTGTAAAAAAGTTTGAGAACACTACTTGTTTTTGCTCTATAGTTAACTTACTCAAATCAGACGAAATACCACCTTTACTAAAATTTGTTATTGGTATAGCAACAAAATCAAATTTTGCACCAAGATGTATTAACTTAAACCACAAATCTCCGTCACTGGCAATTTTGTATTTTTCATCAAATCCTCCTATTTTCTGCAACACCGATCTCCTCACAAAAGTCGATGGATGTGGAATCCAGTTATAAACTGGAGGATAAAACATGTAAAGTGGAGGTTTTTTTAAAATTGACTTACCCATTCTTGTTTGAAATGAGATTGCGTCAGAGGAGCTATTTTCTAACAAATCAATTAAGGTTTTACAATTAAAATCATTAATCATACTATCTCCACCATTCAAAAACCAAACCCACTCAGAATCAGTTTTTGATAGACCAAAATTAAAAGCAGAAGCCACTCCACTAGGTTTTAGCCAAAAATAGTCCGCACCATTATCAACAGCCAACTTCTTAACGTTTTTCGAAATTTCCAAGTCACTCCCATCAATAATTAACTGATTTACTCCTAACTTTTTCAAAGCACTCAAACTAAGAACGGTTTTTTTGACACCATCCAAATCGTCCTTAGTAATTGTTACTACACTTATTAAAGTCATCTTTAATATATCCGTTTTAATATAAAGTCACCAAACATAATTAGACGTCCCCTTATATTACTATTTACATAAGGTTGAGTTCTAACTAAATAATAATTAACAATCCTATCAATAAAATTTCTCGGATCTTTTAATTCATTATTATTTTTTGAAAACTCGTTCCAACATACCTCCCAAATATCTAATTTAGAAAAATATTTCGTCCCAAACTTTCTTAATAATTCCACAACCTCTTGATCCCACCAGTATGTTTTGTGACTTCTTATCTCATCTAAATGTATTTTTTTATTTTTATACAACTTATACCATTTTTTAGGTATTTTTTTAATTTCATTTTTTGAAATTGAAAACATGTGATGATACTGTCGATAAATATCAATAGCATTTTTATTAGAATTATTAATTGTTTCCCAACACTGATACCACCGATGTTTACTTTTCATTCTCTCCCAATCAGCATATTGATAATGCATTACTTGGATAAATTTTGGACAATAAATTGGCGCACCCGCAGGCATAGGTATTCTTGGACTATGTATTTTATATCCCGTATGTTTACTACCATCATCGATAAAACCAAAAGGCATTAAATTTGTTGCTTCCCAATAGGAATTATCCTTAAGTTTTACATTATTCCACTTAAATTTAATGACAGTACCTCTCTTAAGCATTTTTATACTCTCGAATTCTCTTACTGATTTATTGTTTAAGGTTAAAAATTCATCAGCATCCAAAGAAATTAAAATATGCTTCTTATTTGGAAATATTTTTCTAGATGCCTTAATAAGAAGATTTTGCCTTTCCAATTCGTCATATTTCACACTTTTATTTTTAACTACTACAACTTTCTTAAATTTTTTACATATTAGTAAAGTATTATCATTTGACTCCTGATATACCACAATAATTTTATCTGCCCACAAATTCGCTGCTCTCAAAAATTTATCAAATATCCATTCTTCATTTTTAACAGGGGTTAGACAAATAATTTTTGTATCACTTTTCATATTTGGCCAATAAATGAAATTGATCACCCAAAACAGGAAAAAGCTCCGCAATGATAGTACCAGGCGTTAAACTATGGACTAAACTCGATCTAATTAATTTAATTTTTTTAAATCCAAATTTATTTAGCAAAAATATTACTCCGTCGGGAATAAAATGCCAAAAATGTTGTTCGGGCACCCAAGCATACCAATTTTCTTTTTGAATTTTAGGAATTAACCCTTTGTAATTAGTTTGTGTCAAAAGCAAACAACCATTACTTTTTAGTATTTTTTCCAATGATTTTATAAACTTTTTATAATTCTTGATATGTTCAAGTACATGAGAAATTATTATTAAATCAAATTTTTCCTTGATTTTAGTCTCTGGAAAATAACCAACTATGATTTTTAACTTCTTTTCTCGTGCAATCTTAGACGCTCTCAAACTAGGTTCAAGTCCTTCCACATCATATCCTCTGTTTTGTAACTCTTTTAGCATTAAACCCTGCCCACAGCCAATCTCTAATATTTTAATATCCTTATCAAAGTTGCTTTCAATTAGTTTACATTGTTCCAAAATCGAATTTCGCCACTGCCTAGGTAATTCATCAATACTATTAACACAAAATTGTTCATGAAAATCATCCTGAAAGTACGGAACTACATGCGGTTTTGGAATCGTAACTCCAATTTCACAATTTCTACAAACATAGATCCACCCCACACTAATTTTCTGATATTTATTCACCACCCCCCCGCAAAATACACAATTACTTTTCATTTAAAACTAAATTCTTAATTTTTTTTGCAGGTATCCCAGCATATAAACAATATTCTTTAACATTAGACAACACCACCGATCCGCAACCAATAACAGCCCCATCTCCAACATTAACTCCTTTTAATATGTTTACACCCGATGATATCCAAACATTTTTTCCAATTGAAACCTTACTTGATTTAGCAAACTCTATACCTTTTTGGCCAGATCTCATTTTAGGGTCTAAAATATGAAAATCAGTATCGTAAATATTTGAATTTGCGCCCAGCCCAGAACCTCTACCAATAAAAATACTTTTTACTGAAACAATTGACCCTCCTGATATACCTGCACCATCTATTTCTATTACTGATGCTGAAGTCATTGTTGCCAATATAACAGGATGGTTAATACCTGCAGGATTAAATCTTGAACTAGAAATTAACGTTGTCCCCTTTCTAAGAATTATCCTTGAACCCTTTGTCTTAATTATTAGCGGTAATCCGTACATTTTAACATCACCAAAATCGGCCTCTACTCCATGAAATTTTAAATATAGATAATTGAATATATCAACTAAATAATTTACAAAGAAATTAAACATTTTTAATACTCCAATTTAACATCGGGAAAACATATCCTGGATGATTATTTTCATCTAGTACACTGTGAAATAAATTATTCATAGCGTTAATTTTAACGTCAAAAGACAAAACAGGTTCATAGGGCATTAAAGATTTCTTACAATGAATCGTCAAAAGAGGAAATACTAAATACTCACCTACATTCAACAGTTGCTTAGGTACCTTACATACTAATTCACACTCAAAATTCTTATTAAAAGTGTTCTTTATATCCCCATCAACTTGTTGGGTTCTAAAAACGACTTCACCGTTTCTTACTAAATCAAAACCAATTTTTAATGCCGTCAATTGCTCCAATGTCTTTATCTTCATTTTAATTATTATGTCTTCGTCGTTAAAAAAATTACTTCTTATATTATCCTTTTCGTCACAAATTTTAATTTCTTTGATAACCGCGTCTTCATTATTTATTTCATTAATCCACACACCATTTACAAGCTTAATCGTCTGTTTCTCATACCTATCTATAATTTTATTTGTAGACCCAATACTATTCACAAACCCCTTATCGAGATAAATTACCTTTGCACACAGCTGCCTTATCGCACCCATATTGTGACTGACAAAAAGCACCGTCCGTCCTTCCTTTTTAGCCACATCATCCATCTTACCCAAGCACTTTTTTTGAAATTGAGCATCACCAACAGCAAGAACTTCATCTACTATTAATATTTCCGATTCTAAGTGAGCTGCAACCGCAAACGCCAATCTCATATACATTCCACTAGAATATCTTTTTACCGGAGTATCTAAAAATTGTTCAATTTCTGCAAAAGCTACTATTTCGTCAAACTTTCTTTTTATCTCCGCTCTAGTCATTCCTAATATCGCACCATTAAGAAATATGTTTTCTCGACCAGTTAATTCCGGATTAAATCCGGTACCAACCTCCAATAATGATGCGACTCTACCTCTTAAAGTAATTTTTCCAGTTGTCGGAGGAGTTATTTGAGATAAAATCTTGAGCAATGTACTTTTTCCTGCGCCATTTCTTCCAATTATTCCTACCGATTCTCCAGCCTTAACCTCAAAATTTATATCCTTTAGGGCCCAAAATTCACTGTCCTTTTTTTCTCTGTTTTTAAAATCAAAAATACTTCCGATTTTGTCTCTAAGTGAATAATAAGATTCTCGCTTACCAATTTTGTATCTCTTACTCAAATTTTCAACTTTAATAATTGTTTCGCTCATAGAATATCCGCAAAAAACCTTTCAGTTTTTCTAAAATAAAATAATCCAAAAATAAAAATTAGAATCGACATCACAATCGACATAACCAATCCTTGCCACTCAACTACCTTGCCATCAATCAGTAGTGATCGAACCGAAGTGATCACTCCCGACATCGGGTTTAGATATGAAACCCATTTAAACCGAGGAATAATCGAAACTGGGTAAATTACCGGTGTCACAAACATAATTATCTGTATAAAAAACGGCAAAATATAGCGCACATCCCGGTACTTTACATTCACTGATGCTAAAAACATACCAAGTCCGCTGGCTGTAACCAATGAAATTAATAAAAATATCGGAATACTAATTACCCCTATAACCGTAGGAAAATAACCAAAAGCAATCATCAACAAAAATAGAGTCACAAAAGCAAAACCAAAATCAATAAGAGGAGTAACGGCCGACGCCATATTTAATATTATTCTGGGAAAATATATCTTTTTTATTATCGCCTCGTTTTCGATCAAACAGTTGCTACCATTTGTCAATGCTGTTGAAAAATATGTCCAAAACAACAACCCCATATATACAAAAATTGGATAGGGGATTCCACCAGAGGGAATCTTCGCTAAATTTCCAAAAAATATCGTAAATATTATCATTGTAAATAATGGCTGGAACACCGCCCAGGCAATTCCCAATACGGTTTGCTTGTATCTTACTTTTATATCTCTCCAAGCAAATGTATACAACAAATCTCGATACCGCCAAAGCTCCTTAAAGTCAATTGATACCAAACCCTTAGGGGGTTTGATTACATAGGTAATTTCTTTATCATTTATCATTTTTACTTTTCTTAGAAATTGCAATTCTCGAAACCAACCTCTCAATCTGCAACTGCATTTTATTGATTCTAATATGGTTCTCAAACATTACATACGTCAGCACAATCAACGCTCCGACTGTCGCAAAGTCAAATATCCGAATAAAAAATAACTCTTTGATAAACGGCTCAATTAGTTTTGGAAAAAAGTTAATAAAAAGCAATCCGCCCCACATTACAAACCAAGCCACAAACCCACGGAATCCGATATCTTTCTTTTTCCAATGCAAAAATAAGTTATAAAGCATTAGAAATCCAAAAGCCGCTACGATTAGTTGCACTCCGATAATTGTCATTTTCTTATGTACCAGTAGGGGAGTTTTAAAAGAATTTTAAATGCATCGAATATGGTTACTCCTTTGTACTTGTCAATATAAATTGTATCAACTTTAATCTCTGTAAATGGAATTTGATATTTACCCACTCTTGTCGCTATTTCCGTTTCCACTCCATATCTCGATTCCTGCCATCTTATTTTTTTATAAATCTTTTTGTTAAATCCAAAATACCCACAAAGCAAATCTGCTCTTTTTATTTTAAACAGCGATTTCATAATATTAATCGACATCAAATTTCCCCATTTTCTTATCGTTGGCATTTCTGTACCCATTACCCGGTATCCAAACACCAAATCAGATTTTTCCAGCGCTTTTTCAAACTGTGGTAAATGTTCTGGATTGTGTTGCCCATCAGCATCGATAAAAATTATGGCCTTTGCCCCCAATTTCCAAGCCATTTTTACACCAGTTTTCATGGCTGCTCCTTTCCCCAAGTTTACTAGGTGTTTTAGCAAGTGGATTCCTTTTACTTTTTTTAGCTCGTTGTAAGTGTTATCCACCGAGCCATCATCAACCACAATAATCTCACCTTTAAAATATTTCTTTATTTGGGTCAAAGTACCCACCGCCCTTTTCCCTTCGTTATACACCGGCACAATTACAGCTGTTTTCATTTCAATAAGTCTAACTTATAAATATTGCACCAATCATAACAACCCCTAGTTACCTCTGTCACCTTAAAGTTTTTCATCAATTTTTCATAATCCTCATTCCAGTGTTTCACCGCTTTTGAATTGTAATCACTCACATATACTTCTTTCCCATCCATCAATAATTTTTTAATATAATCGGCAATTTCAATATCAAGTGGAATTACTTGTTGGTCATAAAATCGTTCTGAAAAATCTTGTCTTCGCGATATTGGAAGATAATTAATATTTTTGTCGGCAAAAAACCACAAATAAAATGGTTGGATATACGTTGCTACATACACTTCCTCTTTATTGCTAAAAACTTTATTCATATCCTCCACTGCCCTGTATTTCCAAGCCGTATCAAAATCCTGCAATCGATTATTCATCAGCTGTCTTTTAAGTGTCGTTACTTTTCTTTCATAAAAACCATTTACATTTACCCTTATTCCCAAATAAAGCCCAATTATAAATAATATTCCCAACCATCTAATTTTATTTGGCAATACCGACGGTATTACTCCAGCAAAAATAATAAATATTGGAATTACAGTTGAAATATACCGACCCTCTGGGTAATACATAAACGAATGGAAAACTACGACGCTCAAAATCAAACTTAATCCCACCAAAACCATTTTCCGATACTCTTTTTTCAATAATCCCATTACCAAACCTATAATCGAAAACACACTTATTATCGACTCTATTTGCTGATTACCACTCCCCAAATATCTTCCATTAATCCCTAAAAATTGGCTTAAATAATACGGCAGATATTGCTTGGCAAAATCAACTGAAAAAAATATTGTTCCCTTTAAAAGCATTTCCAAATTTGGCATTACAACTTTCACTATTATCAAACCCAAAATCCCTATCCCACCCCAAATTAATCCTCTTAAAATATTTTTATTTAGCTTCTTGTAAAATCCACTCGTCATCAAATTAACTACTGTCCAAAACAACATAACTACAATCACCGGGAATGCCGACATTTTTGTTAACCACAATAAAATACAGCAAATAGCAATTAGTATTAAGTTCTTAATCGAAATTGGTAAAAGCAACAAATATAAACCAACTAAAGTAAGTAGCAGTAGGGGATTTTCAGCCATCAACAACTGGGGCAAGTTGTACACATAAAAATTAGTAACCAAAATAAAACCGAGTAATACTACGATTTTAAAATCCTTATAAATTCTTTTAGCGATTAACAAAAACATATATATTGTCCCTGCCATTAGAATTAAGTTTGCAAAGTAAAACGATCTAACATCGGCAAAAGCAGCAAAAAAGGGAATCAAATATATTCCATAAAGCGGTGGAACCCCTTGGACAATTTCCTTGCCATAAGCCATCATTTTAAAGCCCCATCCATGAACAAAGTTCCATGCCGGTATCGAATAATACAAAGTATCAGGATTCGGATCTAAATTAGCAATTGAATTAGTCAATTTGAATGGCTCTTTCCATGCCAGTGCCACCAAAATCAAAAATAAAAATAACCATACTATTTTAGTTTTCATAGCTCATCCATCCCCATTGAGAATTACCGTTTTCAGTCTTTATATTTAAATATACGTTGTAATCCGCCATTTGAACATCCAAAGGTTCTAGTGTCAAACAAAGCCGGTCTTCCTTGGTCGATATTACATCAAACTTTTGCTCTAGTCTTGTTTCACCTTGAACTGTCCATGGATTTAAATATCCATATCTTAAAGTTTTTTTACATTCTCTATCCATTACTCTATATTTGTATGGCACCAATACTGGCTTGTCCCCACTATTAAGGTTCATCATAAAACCAAACACATTCTTGCCCCCCACCTCTTTTGTCAGTTCGATTTTCTTATCAACCACCAACGTTGCGTTCGATTCGTTAAATTCCAAAGTTTTTATAGTATCCGACAAATCATAATACCGGCTCCACAAACTATTAAATATAATGATAACCACACTTACCAAAATTAACCCAATCAATATTATTCTGACAATTTTGCTATTTCTTACCTGGCTTATCAATAAAGCTTCGTAAATAAAAATAAACGGCACCAGCGGCACCCAATACCGCCCCTGTATTCCATGAACAGTTCTAAGGGCCACCACACTCCACACCAAGTACATCACCACACACACCACCACGACAATCAGTTTCAAAATTCCTAATGACAATATAGTTTTGGTAATACTCACTTTTTTATCCAAATCTTTACTTAGTCGAATCAGCAAATACAATCCAGCCACCAAATACACCCAAACCACCCAATCGCTTTTTAGTGGTACGTTCCTCCACCCAAACACTCCTACCATCTCTTTAAGCTCTGGCTCCCAAGTTTCAACAAATGTATTTTTCAGAACATCTACAAAATAAATTGGATCTTTCAATATCAGTTGTCGTTGCAAAGTTGGATTCACAAAGGTTGCGTACCCCGAAGATTCAGAGGCAACAGCCGCGTCATCACTTTTTGGAGTAATAAATTTTAATAAACCATATTGTGATCCAATAACCAGTGTCATTATTCCCAGCAATAACGCGTTTCTTTTTATATTCTTTGGCCAATCGATTAGTACAAACAAACCAATCAGTGGTAAATAAGTAATTTTTAATATTCCGATGATTAGTACCAATACATAAGGCAATATTTCGTTTATTGTTTTAATCTTTTTGCCAATAATTTTATTTATCAGTAAAGCTGTAACAGGCATTATCAGTGATGACAGTACCACATCGTAGTTATAAGCCGTTACTTGGTGCACTACCATTGGCATCAAAGAATAAAACCACAAAAGATAGCCAAATTTTTTATCAATAATTTTTAAGCTCCACCACAGTATTAACCCAAAAAAGATAAAACTCATCATTCTTCCGGCAAAAAATATTACCGTTGGATTATTCGTCCATCGAGTTACCCATATCCCCAAACCATTAGGAATATGCCCAATCTGCCCAATTCCACATTTTCCGGCAACATCCTTATTTTGCGATTCTTCTTCTGTCCAAACTCTTCTAAAATTATTTAAACTAATTGGATACTTTTCATTTTCCAGCAACACTTTTTCAAATCGATAATCCGTCACTAATTTGTCAAATCCAACTGGAATTTGATAATTATTATTTAAATAACACCCGTGCCCAATCTTTAAAGCTTGTCCAAAGTGATACACCTCATCAAATTTTTGAAATGGCGGCAATCCAAAAGTAAAAATAATCCCTTCCAATATCAAAAATATCCCCATCATTACTTTTATTATTTTCCCTTCCATCAACCTTATGATACCTTAAACTACCTCCCGATAAAACAGAATCTTCTTACTTGTCGATTTCCACATCCGCGATTAGGCTATATTAATATTTCAAATTCCCAGATAGCTTCTCAACCAAACATTTGTCTTTTTAAACATATCCTCAGGCGTTTTATAAAAATCTTTGGTCGCATTCTGATTCGCTTTATCAGAAACAGTTCTCACGCTAACCAACCTATCCAGCAAACCATTCAAGAAAAAAACGTGAGCTATTGTTGCCAATTCTACCTCAACGCAATCTGGTCCATATATTTCTACAATCTCATTTAAAACATTTTTATCAGTTACAAACCTATCGCCGCTAACCAACCTAATTGCTTTAATTTTATCTTTCAAACACCTTAATTGATATATCACTATCGGCGATTTGGGTAATTGTCCCAACTCATACCCAAAAGCCCGGAAATCAGTATCATAAGAACGACATTCTTTGACCATTACCATATCCCCAATATTACATTTATCGGAAAGGGACCCCACCAATCCCATATTTAAATATTCCTCCGCCCTAAAATGATCCAAAGCAAATTGGACTGCAGCCCCTGCATTAGCTTTTCCAAAGCCAGTCAAAACAATAAGATTTTTCTTATCATCAGTTAGTTTTAAACCATAAACACTTGGAGCATTCCCACTCTCAAAATCATGATATGAAACACCTCTAAAGAGATTTTCAAATTCATAATTGTCACCAATAAAAAATATTTTGTCAAAATTCATCATCTGTCATCAATAAGGTTTATAACCTGAGGCAATTGTCATACACACACACCCCAAACGAACACAAGTTGCCTTTTTTAAACTCTGTGTATGAGGCACCAGCACTCCATCTTTAAAAATATCTACTATTTTTTTCTCAAATAAATTTCCCATGAGTAAATCTTTTCTCAGAAAACAAGGGAACAAATTGCCATCGGGGTCAAGGACAAAGCTTTCCGTCCCCATTGGACAAGATATGTTTGTTGGTTTTTTACTACTCATCAAATCCATACAATTTATAGAATACTGTTTTAAAAGTTTGTCACCAGATTTTTCTACCCAGTAATTCATTGCTTCAAGTAACTCTCCTTTTTCCAATTCACCCATAGTTTCAAGTTTAAGATCCAGCACTTTTGTCGCTTTACTATCAATTTCAACCGGATCAAGCCATAAATTAATATTCCTTTCATAACAATAATCGACCAGTGGTTTAATCGAGGATATGTTTTTTCTTGTTACAGTCATCATTATTTCTACCGCCATGTTCTTGGGTTTAAGTTTCTGCAAATTTTCAATACCGCTCATCACAACTTTTGATTTCCCCCGCAAATAATCGTTTGTCTCTTCGTCAAGTGAATCAAGGGATACAGACACATCGTCAACCTCGAGATCAATGATTTTTTTTACAACAGTTTCATTCAACGCCACCGCATTCGATAATATACTTACTATCACCCCCTTATCCTTTAATACTTTAATTAAATCGAATAGTTGTGGGTGCAAAAGTGCCTCTCCTCCAGTAAAAACCACTTCACTAAAATTTACTGCAATATCATCAATAATTTTCAAACAATCATTATTTTCAAAATTTTCAAAAACTTTTGATTCTAGACCGCAATTGTAATAACAATATCTACACGCAAGATTGCACCTATTAGTAATGCTCCAATACAATTTCACCGCTATTCTCCTTTTTCAAAAATATAACTTCTGCCTTTTATTAAAGAACTAAATATTTTGGATGTTAGCATTTTTTCAATTCCAGTTTTCTTATTATTATGTTGATCTGATTTTAGATCATTTACATGCAAATGCAGATGTTTAATCTGACCGCCTCTTTCTCTCAATGTTTTATTTATTTTTAATCGAGCACTATCCACACTTTTCTCTCCAATAATCAAATGCCCGGTATCCAAACACAACTCAATATTCTTGGGAACCTTAGTCCATAAGGTCTGGCCCGACTTTAGGTCCCACTTTCCATAATTCTCTTCAGGTGCATTTTCCCAATACAACTTAATCCCTATAATTCTTTTAATTATTTCTCCCCATCCAATATAAAGATAACCCAACCTTAGGTTTTTGTATTTTTTATAATGTTGTATTTCGTATGGCAAATGAACAGTTAAACTCAAATAATTCTTTCTCTTAACTTCCAAGCAATTTTTAAACAAATTAACAAAATCGATCACATCGATTAATCTGTATCTTGTATCCGCATGAGCATGATTATTTTCAATCCTCATCGTCTTGCCAATTCCTCTTTAAGCATTTTAAACTTATCCGAATAAAAACTTGACGAATAATCGCTATCGTCTGAATACATCCATTCAATCATCTTAAGAATTGAAAAGTATTGGATTGTTGCAAAATCAGGCTTACGTCCATATCCCTTCCAAAATTCTTTTTCCGAACCAGGGTGTTGTCGAATAATTGACATATGGGCGACTGCAAAATCCACATACGGACTATTTGTTGAAGCTAATTCCCAATCTATCACCCCACTAACTTTAAAATCACTTCCGCTAAATGACCCCAACAAATTATTTAACCAATAATCACCATGGGTCCAAACAGTACCCGCTTTTTTGACTTCTCTCGAAACTCTATCAAAATTTCTTTCCAAATACTCAATAATTTCTATCGAATTAACCCCATTTCTTATCAATCCAGCAGAAATCTTTTGTAATTTACCCGCACTCGATTTCAATACAACCGCTTTATTAAAGGGGGGATATAAATCACTTTTAAACTGATCATGGATTACACACAAAGCGTTACCTGCTTCATGCCAAACCGCATCCTTTTTCCCCTCGCTAATATTATTTACACATAAATCTAATTGGGACTCTCCCTCAAGCATTCGCATAATTATCCCCACACCGTCACAGTCACCTACAAACTCGGGAGCAATAGGAATATTTTTTAATGAATAACTTTCCGCCCGTTTCCGTAAATCTTGAGGAGACGTAATTCCATTACCATTTTGATAGCCTTTCTCCACCAAACCCAAATCGGAGTGATATCGTACCGAATTTACCGTTCCCCCAATAGCATCTTTCTTAATTGTCATAGTTTGAGTTGAGCGATTTTAGCAATTATCTTACAATTTTCACAGTAGCAATTGTGCTAATCTACACTATCCCATGATAAAACACGCTTCTCTTATTTTTACCTTATTTACTGTTTTAATTTTCTTATTTCTCCGTTTCTACAACATCGACCAATCACTTTTCTTTTGGAATGATATGGGTCGCGACCTTTCAGTTCTCCAACAATGGCAACAAACAGGCAAGCCACCCCTCCTTGGCCCACAAACTAGCGCCCTACCCATCAATCAAAGTGCTATTTATTTTTACCTACTTTACCCTGCCTTTTTAATATTTGGTGGTCACCCCATTGCCAACTTAATTACCCTCGCGTCCGTTTATATTCTCGCCTTTCTACTAGGTTTATTTATTATCAAAAAATATAACTTACCACTTAAAGCTTACAGCTTAATCACCATCTTCTTCCTACTCTCCATCCACCCTCAGTACATAATTCAAGGTCGCTTTGTTTGGAACCCCTCATTTGTTACCCCGTTTTTAATCATCGCCTTCTACTCTTTTTATTTACTACTTTCCCGCTTTTCCTGGAAGAAATTAATTGTCTTCTCGCTTTCTATTGCCACCGCTATATCTCTATCATATTCTGTCGCCCCCTTTTTAATCGCCATTTTTATTTATTGGCTTTTGTTTTACCGTCAACATTTTTCCAAATTTTTTATTACTCTTTTTTCCTCATTTTTAATTTTAAATATAGCCACCGTCGCCTTTGAAGTTCGACACAACTTTTTGCTTACCACCTCTCTTTTTACCAAACAATCTCCAGTCCAGGAATCAATCACCCTGGTCGATAAAATCACCAAACTTTCCGATTTTATTTTTATCACTGATAATTCACCCCTCAACCTCACGCTATTTATCTTCATGCTTCTAGTCACCATTTTTACTCTCTACAAGTTTCGCCATTCCATAAAATCAATTCAATTTCTTTCTTCTTTCCTACTTATTAGTTTAGTTCTTATCGCTTTCCTCACTCCCGTTACAGTTCAACCTCACTATATTTTTGGCTTTACAACCCTTCTATTTATTCTTATAGCGTCAAGCTCATCTATTATAAAAACCGTAATTCTCATTGCTGCTTCTGTTTTATATCTTAATCAAAACAAACTAAACTTCCATTTTCGACCTGCCCCCCGTACTTATTCCCAAATGAACCAATGCTTCAAAGACTATTGTTCGCAACTAAATACATCTACCTATGTTTCCGTCCAATCCGGTTTTCATCCATTCCATAACGGCCCTGAACATCGCTATCTAATGCGTCAAAACGAGTGTCAAATTCTTGATATCGAAACCCAAAATGGTGCCAGCAACACCATGTCAGTGGTTCTTGATGGGGGATCGTTTGACCAAAATACCAAATATTACGAACTTGATTTATTCGGAAAATATTCAACAATTTCAGAGTTTAAATGTCTACCAAACTTTTCTATTCTGACACTTCATAAATAAGAAACTGATCTTGTCCGTTTGGTTTTTGGATAGTTGTCAATAGTTTTAATCGATCATAACCAGCTCCCGCTCGTGGATTAATAACTGAAACCACATAAATACTTTTAGGCTTCAACGTTTCCCGATTCCAATCAATTTCCTTAAAATAAAATTTGTCGATATGAAGTCCGTTGGCATCATCACGCTTTTGCATTGACTCCACTGGGAAAGCCTTAAAGTATCCGAAATATAAGTGTGGCACTCCAATGTATTGACCATAAATTCCAAATTTTGGCTCAATTACAATATTGTCGTACTTATCGGCAATCGGTTTTATATACTCCCAAGCTTGTTTATACCCATACTGGAAACCATCGGCACTATATTTTGGAAACTGAATATAATAGCTCCGGCTAAAAATAAAAAACTCAAAAACCATCAATCCCATTAGCAATAAAAATATTTTTTTATGGTTTTTATATAGCCACACACCGCCACCTGCCATCAAAATCGTCACCGGCACCAACATCGATAAGTTTCTCACTGCCGATACTCCGCCCGATGTTAACCCCGGAATTATTGGACAAATTAATAGCCACAACACAATCCAACCAAAATTCTTTCCATACAAACTTTTCCCTTTGATCAAGCCGAAAATTAACATCGGCAAACTCGCTATATAAAACCAACCAAATTCCAGGGAATGACTCTTTTCGTACAAGTCCAAACCATTCCCCCACATTTTTTCGATATTCATCTGCTCCAAATAATTAAATACCGGCGCCAAAACCACAGTTTCAACTTTTTTATATGTTGGAACATCTTCTTTGTTTAAATAATCCTTCAGCTGAGCATCAGCAAACCAAATTTGAGAACTTGCCCGATTGTTTTCATCCTTTCTTTGGACCAGCACAAAATCAGCCAATATCGGTGCACCCAACACAATTATAATCATCCACATTGTTATCCATTTTTTCCAATTTAATTCTTTTCTCCATATCCAAGGCAAAACTATTGCCAGTAGGGGAGCTAGCCCCCATTGAGTGTGATATCCCCAAATTGACAATCCCAAGGACAATCCAGCCAAAACTCCATAAATATTTTTATTCGTTTTCTTAAATTTGTACATCCACCATACACCTGAGCTCATTATCCACACTGCCAAGTTTGCTTCATACCCTACTCGCGACACAGTAATACTTCGCGGGTTTAGTGCCATCAGCAATCCAGCCACTAATCCACCCCATTTTCCCAAAAACTCTTTACCAAAATAAATACACAATATAATTAAAATTACTCCCGATACTGCCGACAAATATCTTATTCCCATCTCATTATTCCCCAAAATCTTTACAAAAGGAATATTCATATAAGCGTACAAAGGCGCTTTGTATGTTCGATGTGAAATGAACGACAAAGGTAAAAATTTCCCATGCTCATCCCGACCAATATTGGCAATCGAATAACTATCAAAAGCAATCGACACCTCATCATTGCCCAAATGCGGTGGCACATTGGCAATATTGGTCACCCTCAAGTACAATCCGACGATGACTATTAGTCCAAAACAAATTTGATAAATATATTTTTTCATTTTTTAAATTTTGTTTTTAGATTTCCAATTGATCTAAAACACCAGATAATAAAAATCGGCAAAGTTAAAATCAACGAATTTTTGGTATCGACCAATATCCCCATCGCCGACGAGGCCACCACCGTTCCCACCCAAACCAACTCCCACCACTTCGGTCGTTGGCAAATTATCAATACAAATCCGGCAAATCCAACCAGTTGGATTATGTAAACCGGTGAAATTATTTTTAGTACATTAAAAAACCACAATCGTGCCACCATCCATTCTCCATAAAATACATTTCTGATTCGATAAGGTGTCACCACATCATTGTGCCAATACTCATCAATTTGTTCCAAATTTTTTGGATTCGTCACCACCATTTGCTCCAAATTAAAACTGTATGTAAATGGCTTAAAACTAATAGTCAAAAAATGGTTTATCGATAAATTCCACAAAAACAAAACCGGAACCACAATGATCATCACCCACTTCATTTAGTTTTTTCCTCCAATTTCAATTGCCAGTTCCAAGCAGTTTTCACTATCTCATCCAAATCCGTAAACTCAGGTTTCCACCCCAACTCTTTTTTGGCTTTATCGGACACCGCTACCAACAATGCCGGATCACCCTCTCTTCTTCCCACTTCTGTTACCGCAAACTCTTTACCTGTTACCCTCCTCACCGAATCTATTACCTGTCTTACCGAAAAACCATCACCATTACCCAAATTATAAAAACCCGATTCACCATTATTTAGCAATCGATTTAACCCCAACCAATGTGCTTGAGCCAAATCAGTTACATGCACATAATCACGAATACACGTTCCATCCTCAGTTTCATAATCAGTTCCAAAAATCTTTATATCTTCTCTTTTACCCAAAGCTGCCTGGAAAACCAAAGGTATTAAGTGGCTTTCCGGTTCATGCCACTCACCAATGTCACCTTCAGGATCAGCGCCACAAGCATTAAAGTATCTCAACACTATGTACCGTAAACCATAAGCTTTTTCATAATCCTTAAAAATATTTTCGATCATCAATTTTGTCATTCCATAGGGATTGATGGGGGACTGAGGATGGGCCTCATCAATTGGTATATATTCCGGATTGCCAAATGTCGCCGCTGTTGAGGAAAATATAATTTTATTAACCCCACTCTCTTTCATTACTTTAAGTAAGTTAAGAGTATTAACCACGTTATTCCAATAGTATTTTTCCGGATCCTTTACTGATTCTCCCACTTCAATATATGCCGCAAAATTCAACACTGCCTCGATTTTGTTCTCAGAAAATACTCTTCTTACATCCTCGATTTTTCCCAAATTACCCTCAACAAATTTCCCCCATTTAAGCACTTCTCTATGCCCTTTGGACAAATTATCCAACACCACTGTTTCATAACCCTTTTGGGACAAATACTTATTAATATGTGAACCAATATAACCTGCACCACCTACAATTAAAATTGCCATAATTAGTTATTAAAACAATAATAAAATTCCACCAATTAAACTATTAATAACTCCTATTAGTCCGTTAAATGTTGACATAAGCAGCAGTTTTTCCGATCCTATTCCCAATTGTCCAAAAAAATATAGATACAAATTTTCCCTTGCCCCAAAACCAGCCACCGAAATTGGCAACACCAATATCAGCGCAATTATCGGCATAAATATAAATATTTGCATTGGTGATATTGGTACATTAAACAATAATGCCGCAAACCACGACGACATAATCCAATAGGGCTCAGCTACAAGCGAAATCAACAATGATTTAAAAACCCTGCCTTTATTCTCTCTTTTCAAAATCGATATAACTTCATCTAACCTATGCAATTTTGGATATTGATCTAGAACTTTATCCATATCGGTAAAGTACACCACGCCATAAAATGTCAGTACACCAAAATTAATCGCCACAAATAACCATAGAATATATACCGGAAATTCGTACCCCAAAACCTTACCCAATATCAACGCCAATAATCCAAATATACAAAATGCAGTAAACCCCACTATTCTGTCCACCAACACTGAAGTTGCCAGTCGGGTTTTTGATAACTCTGGATATTTTTCCATCAATGGAATCCATTTGAGCAAATCACCACCCACTGCCGAAGGGAAAAATAAATTATAAAACGCTCCCAAATAAGTTGATTTAGTGAACAATACCGCATCCTTAAAACTTACTTTTGGCAAAGCAATTAATGCCCAACGATATCCACCAATTATCATCGATATTGCGTTGTAAATTATTATCAGCCCCACCACCCACAAATTTACTTTGGATAATTCAGCTACCAATTTCAAAAAATCAATCTGTCGAAAGGCAAAATATATCAGTAACATCGAAAAAATCAATTTTGTCCATTTCGATGTTACAATTTTTTTAAATAGCTTAAGCATCTTCTACTATTATATACATGAAAATTCTTCTTTTGACCCACATTTACCCACCAGCCATTGATGGTGGATCAAAAGTAATCTTCAAACTTGGCCAATATTTTCAATCACATGGCCATACTATTAAAGCAATTTCTTCCAATTGCTATTCCACCGACGATTTCACCCATCGCACTTCCCACCACACTCCAGAAGGTTTACCTGTCATTACCATTTTTCACAAACCATTCAAACTGCTATCCAAAATCTTTCCCGCCCTAAAACCTTTTTCCAAAGGACCACTTTTCTCCCCCTTACCTTTTATTAAAGTCTTAATATCTGTTTTCAAATTCAAACCTGATTTAATTGTCGCCGGACCTCTTCCTACCACCATCGTCCTCTACGCCCAATTTATAAAATTTGTTTTAACTGAGATCTGCAAACTGAAAACTGAGATCTTAATCAACGCCTCCTTCCACCCCACCGATCCTGACTTTCACTCTTCATTACTTATAAAAGCTCTAAAATCTGCCGATTATCTTTGGACTCTCACTGACTACGAAACAAAATACTTTCATTCTAAATTCAATATTCCCTATTCCAAAATGATCAACGTTGGCAATGGTATCGACCAATCATACCTAACCAGTTTCCCCCATTCTTCAAGGGGGGATAAAGGGGGGTTTAATCTAATTTTCGTCGGCTCCCTCTCCGCTCACAAGGGCATCGACACCCTACTCAAACTTCATCATAAAATAGTTATCTGTGGCCAAAAAACACTTTACTCTTCTCAATTTAAATCTAAACCAAATGTAATTTTTAAATACAACCAATCCGATTCCCAAATTAAAAAATTAATTTTCAAATCTTCTATCTTAATTTTACCCTCATCACAGGAAAGTTTTGGCCTAGTACTGCTTGAAGCCTGGGCCCAAGGTATACCCGTTATCACTTCCGACATCCCTCAACTAAAAGAACTCATAAAAAAATCTGGCGGCGGACTCACCTTTAAGCTTGGGGATTCGGCTGACTTAAACAACAAAATCAATCAGATTCTTAATTCAAAAATTCTTAATTCTAAATTATCAAAGATGGGTTATCGCTATGCCCAAGCCCATACCTGGGATAAAATAGGGGACAGGATATGTCAAAAAATTGGATATTAATTATTTTTATTATCACCGTCGCTGGAATACTTCTCTATTTGTATTATCCCCGAAAAACCAGCAATATTTCGCTTGAAATCAAAGGCGCCAACTTTGATCTCGAAGTTGCCACCACCTTTTCGCAGCGAGCTACAGGCTTAATGAATCGAACCTCTCTTTGCACCAATTGCGGCATGATTTTTGTTTTTGAATCACAAATTCCACTTTCCTTTTGGATGAAAAATACCCTTATCCCTCTTGATCTTATTTTTTTGGATTCAAAAGGGTATGTAATTAATATTGAACAAGGAGTTCCCCAATCTTTGGCCAACATAAATTCTCTTGCTCCCGCCAAATATGTCATCGAACTAAATTTGGGTACGTCCAAAAATCTTAATTTAAAACCCGGTGATTCGATTAATCTTCCATGGTAAATTTTTCCATTGTTATCCCTAACCTCAATGGCCAAGAATTTTTGACCAACTGTCTTAATTCCCTCAACATAGCTATCAGCAAATGCCCCGGTTCAAAATTCGAAATTATTATGGTCGACAACGATTCCCAAGATGATAGTGTCAATATCTTTTCTACTTACACCGACAATTCTATTGTCCTACCTCTTTCTCACAATGTTGGTTTCGCCAAAGCAGTTAATTTAGGCATTAAAAAAGCCAAATATGAATATGTAGTCGTTTGCAACAACGATCTAACTGTCGACCAGTTTTGGTTTAAAAAGATCAAAAAAACTATTATGGATTTCCCCAAAGCCGCCTGTTTTTGCGGCACTGTTCTTAATAACGACATTATCGAATCGCAAGGAATCGAATTCGACTTTTCCGGCAAATGCATTCAAATTAATCATGGTGCAAATTACCTGAAAACTGACAACTTGGAACTGAAAACTATATCCGTCTGGGGTTCATCCGCCGCCCTAGTTGTTTACCAAAAGAAAGTTCTAAAAAAACTAAAATATTTCCGGGAAATTTATTTTGCCTATCTTGAGGACGTCGACCTGGCCTTCCGCCTCCATCAAAAAAAATTTAAAACAATTATTAATCCTGCCTGTATCTGCCAACATCTTGGTGGTGGTACATCATCAACTTTTCCCCATTTTCGGCAATTTTATATATTTAGAAACTGGTTTATCTTTATTTTTCTAAACTACGAACCGATTACTATTGTCAAATATTTTCCAAAAATATTCTTGGAACGACTTCACAATCTGTCTTATCTGTTAAAATCATTTATCAAATGATCATCGGAATTGATATTTCATCCCTTCCCTACGGCACCGGAGTTAGCAACTATACCGAAAACCTACTTCGTCACTTATTAAAAAATGACAAGGTCAACACCTACAAAATTTTCTTTTCTTCTTATCGTCAGCCACTACCTAAAATTGTTCCACTGCTATTAAAAAACAAAAACGCCCGTCTTTACCACTACCACCTTCCTCCAACTTTTTTTCAAATTGTTTGGAACAAATTGCACATTTTACCAATCGAACTATTTATTGGTAAATGCGATGTATTTCATACTTGGGACTGGACCCAACCCCCAAGTATCAAGGCCAAGTTAGTAACCACAATTCACGATTTTGTCCCCCTTCTTTTTCCCGAAACCCAACATCCAAAAACAATCAAAAATTTCCATTCCAAAATGTATTGGAGTATCAAAGAATGTTCCGGAATTATTTGTGTGTCGACTAATACTCTCCAAGATTTAGCCAAATTATTTCCTCAGGTTCCAACCTCAAAAATCAAAGTTATCTTTGAAGCCGCGGAGGACAAATATCACCAATTCCATCGTTTGCCAAAATCAGTTCAACAACAAAAATTTGATTTGATTTCTCGACAATACGATTTGAAAAAATACATCCTCGCCCAAGGCACCCGTGAGCCACGCAAGAATCTCTCTCGACTTATTTCGGCTTTTAATCTTTACCGAAAAGTTAATCCATCGTCACCTTATCAACTGGCTATCGCCGGAAAATACGGTTGGGGTGCCGATATTAATCAGCAAAATAGTCCAAATGTAAAAATACTGGGCTACATCCCCGAAAAAAACATGGTTGCCCTTCACGCCGCCGCTACCGCTTTGTGCTACCCATCATTATATGAAGGTTTTGGTTTACCTATTTTAAAATCAATGCACGTCGGTGTTCCGGTTATCACTTCTAATCTTTCCTCGCTACCCGAAGTCGCTGGCGATGCTGCTCTGTTAGTTGATCCCACTAAAATTAATGATATTGCCGACAAAATTAGTTCCATTTTAAAAAAACCATCTCTTCGTCTAAAACTTTCTCGCCGCGGCATCAAGCAAGCAGCTCTTTTTTCTTGGGATAAAACCGCCATCGAAACATTAAATTTTTACCAGGAGATTTCCAATGATAATCGGCATCGACGGTAACGAAGCCAATACTCCAATTCGTGTCGGTGTTGGTCAGTACGCCTACAATATTCTCGCCGAACTTTCCAAGCTTTCTACTCCCCATTCATTTGTCGTCTTTCTAAAACAAACACCTCTAGCCGATATGCCTCCTGCCGATTCACATTGGCAATACAAAGTTTTAAAGCCCGCCAATTTTTTTACCCGACTGGCTTTGCCACTTTATTTATTATTTAACCGACAATTCAACCTTTTTTATTCTCCCAGCCACTATTCGCCTTTTCCTTGTTTTATTCCTACCATTCCCACGATTCATGATATTGGTTATCTTCAGAATTTAAATCAATTTAATAAAAAAGATATTTATCAGCTAGTCAATTGGACCAAAGATTCACTTTATCAAGCTCGCCATATTATCGCTGTTTCCAAATTTTCCAAATCAGAATTGCTTAAAACTTACAACTTAAAGCCTGGCGCTATCTCTGTTTGTTACAACGGAGTAGGGGAACCACTCAATCAAAAATCCGATTTAAAAATTGATTCACCTTATTTTTTATCCGTCGGCACCCTCAAACCCAACAAAAACTATCCCTTTTTAATCGAATCCTTCGCCCAATATCTAAAATCTCCCCTCCTTGCCTGCCCGCCGAACAGGAGGGTCAAAGGAGGGGCCGGGGGTGGATTGAGTCCTAAATTAGTCATCGCTGGCAAAAAAGGTTGGCTTTTCGATGATATTTTTAAAACAGTTGTCAAACTTAATCTTCAAGACAAAGTAATATTTACCGATTACATTACCGAAATTCAAAAATGGGATTTGTATAAAAATGCCATCGCCACCATTATTCCCAGTACCTACGAAGGCTTTGGCATCCCCGCCATCGAAAGCCAAAAAGTCGGCACTCCCGTCATTGCCAGTAACATCCCATCTTTAACCGAAATACTGGAAGATTCAGTTATTTATATCGACCCAACCAATTCAAAGCAAGTAATCACTGCCATGAAAAATATTCAAAATACTACCATTCGAACACCTCTTATTGCCAAAGGCTACAAAATATCATCCCAATTTACCTGGACTAATTCTGCCAAAAACCTATTAAAAGTTTTTGATTCTCTTCCTCTATAATACTTTTATGCAATCAACTGTTGGCCAAAAAATCACCCCATCAAACTTAATTCCCAAAATCATTAATCGTTTAAAAACAATATTATTAGAATTTTGGTTAATGGTTTTAAGATTTGTCGGCTACATCCCAATTCATTCCATTCGAAAAATATTTTATATTTTATCTGATGTCAATTTGCCATGGTCGTCAACTATTCATATCGGTGCCAATTTTTTTAAACCATCGGGGGTAACCATTGGTTCAAACACCATTATTGGTGATCATATTTTTCTCGATGGTCGCGCTCCATTGACCATTGGTTCACATGTCGATATTGCCTCTCAAGTTTTGATTTATAACGATGAGCACGATGTTAATTCCCCGACTTTTGGTAATTCGTTTGGACCCGTCACTATCGGTGATTATGTATTTATCGGCCCCAGAGCCATAATTTTGCCCAATGTAAAAATAGGCACAGGAGCCATCGTCGCCGCTGGAGCAGTCGTTACCAAAGATATTCCTGATTTTGAAATTTGGGGAGGAGTTCCTGCAAAAAAAATAAGTGATCGGCAATTAAAAAACCCAAATTACACTTTAGGTCGAGCCATGTGGTTTCAGTAAATATGACAAATCGTTATTTTTTACTTTTCTTAGCTGTATTCAATATTTTTTTTCTATATTATCTTTTTGTTCCGCTACCTCAAGTTCCCAATCTATCTAACTCAATTAAATCGGAGCTTCCCGGCGACACTACACAGCTAGCCAACGTAAACGGCTTTTTTACTAACCAATCCAGAACCGAAGTTATCAACTTCTATAAAGCCAATTTCAGTGGACCATTTAGGCTTCAACTCAATCACCCTCCCGAAAAATCCAAAACTATTTTCCGTGACACCATGCAAAGTTATTACCTGGAAGAATTTGTTCTCCCTTTTAAAATGTCACTTTTTGTCAATGGATTTGAATGGGAAAACGATGTCTTTACCAAGCCAGAAAAAAGAATCGTTAACAAGCTTATCTACCAAGACAAAGAATACAAAGCCAAAATCAACACCAAGGTCTACGCCACCACAATCACGGAGCGTTTATTAGCATTTTTTGCCACTCAAATTGGCATAATTGCCATCGTATTTCTTTATAAATCAGTGTTGCCAAAACGACGATGATTCAGCCCTTACTTTCAATTATTATCGTTAATTACAACACTGCCGATATTACCCTCAATTGCTTAAAATCAATCAAGACGGATGTTGGTCTAACTTTGAATCTTTCCACCACACCAGAAAACCGACTAATTCCCACCGAAATTATTGTTGTCGACAACAACTCAACGGATGACTCAATTAATCTAATAAAAAAATCTAAAGTCCCCTTAACTCTAATCGAAAATAAATCTAACTCTGGTTTTGGTAAGGCCAACAATCAGGCGTCTAAAATCGCCAAAGGTAATTATTTACTTCTATTAAATTCGGACACAGTTATTCTTCATTCCGCCATTAGCCAAACCCTCGACTGGCTGTCTTCTCACCCTGAGTCCTGGGGATGCACCGCTCAACTTCTAAATTCCGACAAAACTATTCAACCAAGTGGTGGATATTTCCCCAATCTTTCCAACATATTTACCTGGGCTCTTCATCTCGACGACTTGCCTCTTATCAATTCGTTCATCCCACCCATTCACCCCCACTCTCCCACCTTTTATACCAAAGAAAAACTTTACACCCGCGACCATTCTCAAGATTGGATAACTGGAGCCTACATGCTCATTCGTCAAGAAATTTATTCCGCCGTCAAGGGTTTTGATCCTAATTATTTTATGTATGGCGAAGAAATGGAAATGTGCGCCCGTATTCACCGACAATTCCCCACAATGTCCTGCAATTATCTCGTCGGCCCTCAAATCATCCATCTCGGCGGTGCCTCAACCAAATCAAAACAAAAAGTTTTGCAAAGAGAACGTGATGGTATGTATTCTTTTTTTCAACGACACCATCCTTCTTGGCAATTACCTATCGTCAAAGTATTATTAGCCATTAACCAAATTCTTACCCATGCTTAGATCAGCTCTGGCCGTCTTATTATTAGCTATCCCACTCTACCCAAAATTCCCCTTAGTTTCGGTTAGCAATACTTATGTAGCCATCCGTTTAGATGATATTCTGGTTGTCCTATCCTTAGTTTTACTACTTATTAATCAATTTAAAAATCGTTTTAGCTTACTCAAATTTCCGGTAACCAAAGTTTTTATTGCTTATTTTATCGCCATAACTATAAGTTTCCTCAACGCCTATTTAATTTTCCAAACTGAACCAACCAATATATTATTACTCCACTTATTTCGTCGGTTTGAATATATTTCTTTGTTCTTTCTCACTGTTGCTACCATCAAAACTAAGCAAGATTTTCGAAGTTTCTTCCTTTTTGCCATTCTCGCCTCAATTGGAGTTATTGCCTACGGATATGGCCAAAGATATTTTCAACTACCGGTAGTATCGACCATGAACGAAGAGTTTTCCAAAGGGCAACTTCTTCAAATGAATGTTTGGACTCGTATTAGCTCTACTTTTGCCGGCCACTACGATCTTGCCGCTTACGCTTCAGTATTTTTGGTCGTTTTGGGCAGTATCCTGGCTTTGATAAAAAATAAGTTTATAAAAATATTTCTGTCAGTTAACTGGCTACTTTTATTTCATATTCTGACTCTCACTGCTTCTCGCGTATCAATTTTCGCCTTTATTGGTGGCATGGTTTTATCGCTCATTTTGATAAAAAAATATATTTATATCATTCCCGTATTTTTGATTTTTGCTTTTTCTCTTATTAACTCCAAAGATTTAAATCAACGTCTTCTTGCCACCATTCCCGCTCTCAAAAATCAGTTTATCTCATCACCAACATCAGCACCTCCACAGCCATCAGCTATTCCCACCATCATCCCAACTTCAGTCCCATCAACCATCACCCAGGCCCCAATTGCCGTTGTCAAAACAACGCCCATCCCCACACCTATTCGTCACGCCTCCGAATTTGAACAACTCCCCATCGATGCCGATGCCGGAGTAGCTCGTTCAGGCGAAATTCGTTTTAATGCCGAATGGCCAAGGGCCATAACTGCCTTTAATAAAAATCGTCTAAACGGTACCGGACTTGGATCAATTACCTTAGCCACCGACAATGATTATCTTCGAAGTCTGGGTGAAAGCGGCCTTCTTGGGTTAACAACATTTCTCGCCATATTCTTGTACTTCTTTGTCAAAACAATTCCCTATATTTTTTCAAAACAAAAAATCCCTCTTATCTTTTTTGCTTCCATGGTAACCATGCTTGCCAATGCCACTCTGATCGATGTCTTTGAAGCTTCAAAAACCGCCTATCTTTTCTGGATTATGATGGGTTTCTATTATCAATCTTTTTACCTATTCCCGACCACTAAAAAATGACAAATAAAAAAAGAAAAATATTGATGATCACCCCCTACATTCCTCGACTTCATCAATCCGGTGGACAACGACATTCTTACTTTACTTTAAAATATCTTTCTAAAACCAACGATATTACTTTAATTTGCTACAGCCGTAACGATGAAGGATTGCAGGATCTTCAACAATTTTGTAAAAAAGTTATTCTTATCAAACGAGCTGCTACTTGGAGCCTAAAAAATATTTTGACTGCCGGTTTTAGTCCCTACCCATTTTTATTAGTCAATTATATAAATTCTGAATTTAAAAAAGCTATCGCCGACGAAATCAATACTGGCCAATACGATCTCATTCATTGCGACTGTCTTTACCCCATGCCCAATATCCCCAAAGTCACCATTCCTCTTATTATGGTTGATGTTACGGTTGAGTATGCAATTTATCAGCACTATGTCGAAGGTCTAGCCGGTTGGAAAAAACTACTAGCCCCCATCCTTTGGATAGATGTTTTAAAACTAAAATATTGGGAAACCCGTTATTGGAAAAACACTCACACCGTCGTCATGTTTAGTCATGAAGACAAGGATCTGGTTGCTAAAACCACCGGCCGCCAAGACATCCGAGTTTTTGACGACGCTGTTGATCCTGAGTATTTTCAACTTCCTCAAAAAACCAAAAAGTCGCCCTATCCCTCAATTCTTTTTGGCGCTTCAAACATGAAATGGATGCAAAATCGTGAATCAGTGGAGATGATTCTTGCTGATTATTGGGACAAAATAAAAGCCCGCTATCCCACCGCCAAACTATTTATTATCGGTCGTAATGCTCCAGAATTTTTTTCCAAATACAATTCCGACGATATTATCGTTGCTGAAGCCGACACAACCGGGCTCAAAGATCCTCAATATTACTACGAGTATTGTTGGCTTTTACTTGCTCCTATGGGAAGTGGGGGAGGTACTCGTAACAAATTTTTAGAAGGCATGACCTTTGGATTACCTGTAATCACCAATCCCGAAGGCGGTATGGGTAATATTAAGATCGAGAATTTCAAACACGCGATCGTCTGTCCAAAAAAACAAATACTTAAAAACGTTTTCCGTTTGATCGATGATAATAAATTCCGCACTAAAATGGGTCAATCAGCCAAAAACCTAATTCGTAATGATTATTCTTTTGACAAAAGTGTCGACAAATTAAATCACATCTATGACGAAATCACCCGAAAAATATAGTTCGACGCCCATACTCTCAATTATTGTCCTCTACTATAATTCTAAAACCTATCTCGATTCTTGTCTGAGTAGCTTATCCCAATTAGACCTAGGGAAATATGCAATCGAAACTATTATTGTTAACAACGGATCTATCGATGGAATCGTCCAAGATTCTCAGAAAAAATTCTCTAGCAATAAAACCATTAATCCAAAATTTGTCTATTCTCCAGTTAATCTTGGTTTTTCTAAAGGCAACAATTTTGGCCTAAAGTATTCCAACCCAAAGTCAAAATATGTTCTATTCATCAATGATGACATGACCTTTGCCAAAGATGCCGTTAAACAAATGCTCGATTTCTTCGAATCTCGGACGGAAGTAGACGCTGCAACTGGTTACGTCACCTTGGCACACTCTGGCAAACTCGCGCCAGAAACTCATCGAGGCTTTCCTACACCATGGAACACTTTTTGGCATTTTTTTGGACTAGGTATACCCAAGCTTTTCCCCAAATCAAAAATACTCCACGGCTACCTCGGTGACTATCGAGAATACGAAACTCCAACTCAAATCGAATGTTGTCAAGGATGTTTCCTGATGCTAAAACGACAAGTCGGTAACGCAATAAGTTGGTGGAACGAGAAATATTTTTTTCTTGGAGAAGATCTTGATCTCTGTTACCAACTCAAGAAAAAAAATTTTAATCTCTTCCTAAATCCTGCTGCCAAAATCACTCACTACCACGGAGTCAGTTCAGGCCTCCAAAAAACCAAGTCAGGCGCCTCCAGAGAAACTCGTATTCGCTCAGCCTTAGCATCAACAACCGCCATGAGGCTTTTCTATCAAGAAAATCTGATGGACCAATACCCGCTTCCCCTTCATTGGTTAATTTGGACTGGTATAAAACTACTTGAAATCCAACGTTTACTCAAAGCCAAATATCTATGACCACACCACACATTGTCATTGACGCCCGACTATATGGCCCCAAGCACACAGGTTTAGGTCGATATACCAAAAATTTATTGCTTGCTCTTGACACCTCAAAATACAAATTCACTCTTCTTGTTTACCCTGAGCTTTTGTCGGAAGTAAAATCAGATTTAGGTGATAATTTTACCTATGTTGCCACCAATCTTCGCCACTATTCAATTTCCGAACAAATATTCTTGCCACTATTATTGACCAAACTAAAACCTGATCTAGTTCATTTTACCCATCTTGATAAACCAATTTTCTATTTTGGCAAATCAATCGTCACCGTCCACGATTTAATTCGACATTTTTCTAAAGGAAGCGACACTACTACTAAAAATAAATTTCTTTATTGGCCAAAATACTGGGGTTACCTTCTCATGACCAAAATTATTTTTCTCACTAGCCACATCATTGTCCCCAGCAACTTTTGGCGCGATTATATTATCAAAAAATATCAATTTAATCCCCAAAAAATTGTTACCACCTACGAAGCCGTCGACCCAAAACTCATGAATCATGAATCATGTAACATGAATCCTGAATCATACATAATCTACACCGGCAATCTCTATCCTCACAAAAATATTGACATAGTACTTCTTGCCTTACAAAAACTACCCAAATTAAAACTCAAAATAATCTGCGCTCGTTCAGTCTTTACCAATCGGATTGAAAAATTAATAAAAAAATACGGCATTAGTCGGCAAGTTGAATTCCTTGGATTTGTCCCGGACTTAGAATTCTCCAAAATTTATTCAAATGCTCTAGCTTTGGTCCACCCGTCTTTTTTAGAAGGATTTAGTCTTACTGGGCTTGAAGCCATGGTTTTTAATTGCCCTGTTATTGCCGCCAACGCCAGTTGTTTACCCGAAATTTACCAAGATTCTGTATTGTATTTTGATCCATATGATAGCCAAACTTTAGTTACCCAAATTAACAATTTGATTGGCAATCCAACTCTTCGACAAAATTTAATTAAAAAGGGGATTGCCCAAGTCAAAAAATACTCCTGGGCAATGACAGCTCAAAAAACAGAAAAATTTTATAGCCAATGCCTAAAGTAGCCATTTTTTATGATTGGTTAAATCAGTGGGGCGGTGCCGAGAAAGTATTGCTAAACATTCTTCGTATTTATCCACAGGCCGACTTGTTTTCTTTAGTTTACGATCCCTCCAAAACTTCCTGGCTTCCCCATAATCTCAAAATTAATACTTCTTTTATTAATAAATTACCATTCGCACAACACAATCCAATTTTTTATACACCTTTTTATGCCATTGCCTTAGAACAATTCGATTTGCGTCAATACGATATTGTCATTTCCACCACCTCCACTATGGGACATGCTTTGTTAACTCCACCAACTACTTTATTCGCCTGTTTTTACCACAACATCAATCGCCATCTCTACAACAATCCTCTTCTTTCTTTTTACCGTCCTTTTGACAAATTATATTCCACTCGTCCCGACGCCAATTTGTGCAATTCTATTACGGTTCAAAAACGTCTTTACAAATATCTAGACAAACATGCCACTATTATCAATCCCGGAATTGATACTGATTTTTTTATTCCCAAGCCAACAAATGCAAAAAAACATTTTTTATATGTCGGCCGACTTGTCCCTCACAAACGAATTGATGTCGCCATCAAAGCCTGTCTTCAATTAAAAAAACACTTAGTTATTATTGGTACGGGTCGCCAATTATCCAACTTAAAAGAAATTTCCGATCCAAAATATATTCATTTTGTCGGCCAAGTTAGCGATAACCAACTTCTGGAGTATTATCAATCAGCCTTTGCCCTAATTTGCCCCCAAATCGAAGATTATGGCCTAACTCCAATCGAAGCTATGAGTTGTGGAATTCCCGTTATTGCTCTAAACAAGGGTGGTATCCCCGAAACAGTTATCCACAACAAAACTGGCATATTATTTGACAATCAAACAGTATTGTCGGCAAAATCTGCCATTATTACATTCCAAAAGAAAAGTTTTAATCACCAAGCAATTAGAAAACACGCCCTAAAATATTCTGACACTTCTTTCATGTTAAACTTTAAAAAAGAAATCAACCGCTTATGGAACAAGCACCAAAACATATAATCGCAATACTTTGTGGAGGCACAGGACCGCGCCTATGGCCATTATCTCGAGCTAGTTTTCCCAAGCAATTTCTTTCCATTTTTTCTGCCAAATCACTTCTTCAGGAAACCTACGATCGTAGTGCCCAAATTGTCCCAAAAGAAAATATTTACATCGTCACCAATTCTCAATTCGTCGACGAAATTCAACAACAACTCCCCAAAATAGATCCTAAAAATATAATTGCTGAACCGCAGAAAAAAAATACCGCCTTAGCCCTCATTTATTTGGCTAGTCTTATTGCCAAACACAATCCTGACGCGGTCATCACCTCTCTTCCCGCCGATCACCATATTTCAAACATAAAATCTTTTTCCAAAACAATAAAACAAGCGCAACAACTTACTCTTTCAAACCAAAAAATTACTTTAATTGGTAAAAAACCAACTTTTCCCAACCCCTCCTACGGTTATATTATCGCCAAACCAACACACCATCAATATTTTGACATCCAATCTTTTGTCGAAAAACCAAAGGGAGCCCAACTCCAAAAAATATTTGACAATGGGGGATTATGGAACTTAGGTATCTACACCTTTACTCCCAAAATTATTCTTCAAGAAATTAGCCACACTCAAAAACAACTGTATCCCATCTACAATCTTCTATTTAGTGACAATGTCAAACCATCGATCGTCGATCAGGTTTATAAAAAAGCACCAAATTTACCCATCGATGTCGCCATCTCTGAGGTTTCAAAAAATCTTCTGGCAGTTGAAGCCAAGTTTGATTGGAGTGATATTGGTGAATGGGGATCAATATTTAAAGCCCTCCCTAAAACCAAATCCAATATCAAATCTATTGGAGTTCCTTCTACCACCTTTGTGCTCAACTCATCAAATTGTCTTGTCTCCACCACCCACAAAAAAGTTATTGGCCTAAATGGAGTAAGCAATTTAGCCATAATCGACACCCCCGACGCAATTCTTATTTCCAACCTTGATGAAAGTTTTCAAATCCGAGAACTTGTTGGCCAAATAGTCGCCAACAAAACAACTGCCAAATATTTTTTAACAAAAAATGAATCTAAATCAAAATAAACCGTTTTATCAAATCAGAGTTTTCGTATTTACCATCGTCAAACGATTCATTGATATTTTTGGTTCCGCTTTTTTACTTTTACTATTCGCCCCCATCCTCATTCCGGTATCAATCATCATCAAACTAACCTCTCCCGGACCAGTCATTTTTAAACAGTTAAGAGTTGGTAAAAACTCTGCCCCATTTTTCATGTACAAGTTTAGATCTATGTATATCGGCGATAATGACAAAAAACTACGTGAGGAATATCCGGAACTTTGGAAAAAATATAAAGAGTCTGATTGGAAACTTCCCATGTCCGAAGACCCTCGAATTACTCCCATTGGCAAATTTGTGAGATCTACGTCTCTTGATGAAATGCCCCAATTTATCAACGTCATTCGTGGCGATATGAGCTTAGTCGGTCCTCGTGCCTATCGGGAAACAGAATTGCAAGAATATGAAGCCAAATATCCCAAAGCCAAGCAAAACATCGCCATTATTCGAAGTGCCAAACCAGGCATTACTGGCCTTTGGCAAATTTCCGGTCGCAACGAGTTAAATTTTGAACAGCGAGCCCAGCTTGATGCCAACTATATAACTAATCGTTCCCTACGCCAAGAACTTCTAATTCTTCTCAAAACTCCCTTTAATATGCTTTCGCGCTGGTAAATCACTCAATTATTCTATAGAATTTAAAGATGGACACAAATATTCCTACATTACCAACTCCCACCGCTATCACCACTACGCAACCTAAAAAATCAAAAAAAATTTTGAGGGTTCTTCTCTCAATTCTTTCAGTTTTAGTAATTGTCGCCACCACCATTGGAGTTCTTCTTTTTTTCTTCGTTTTCGTTCCTGGTCAAAAACTCTACCGAAACGCCCAAACAATTCCCACTGACATCGAAGCTATCAAAACCGCTGTTAGTAATAAAGATCTCCAGGAAATAAAAGTCAAAGTTGCCGTTCTCTCTCAAAAAACCGAACAACTAAAAGGTCAATATGACAAATTCAAAATCGCTAGTAATCTTCCCTATATCAAGGATTATTATGCCGATGGACAAGCCATGTTTGCCATGTCAAAATCAGCCTTTGAATCCGCCGATATTTTAGTTACCGCCATCGAGCCATACCAAGATTTTCTGGGATTAAAAGGTTCCAGTACCTCCGGCGAACAAACAACCGAGGACAGAATTGCCTTTTTGACCGAATCAGTTGAAGGCTTAGTTCCCCACTTTGATACTTTAGAAGCAAAAATATCCGATATTGAGAATAATTTAAACAAAATTGATCCACTAAGATATCCCGAAACATACAATGATATCGTTGTTCGACAAAATATTTTCAAAGCCAAAGAACTCGTTGCTGAAGCCCATAAATTTCTAAAAGACGGCAAACCAATTCTTTCCAAAACTAGCTGGCTTTTGGGCAAAGACTCTCCTCGTAATTTCCTTTTATTATTCCAAAACGATGCCGAACTACGACCTACCGGTGGTTTCTGGACTGCTTACTCTACAGTTCGGGTCGACAAAGGTAAAATCACTCCACTTTCATCAGACGATATTTACACACTCGATGCCAAAATCAACAGCTCTATTCCCGCGCCCCGCCCAATTAAGGCTTATCACATCAATGTTCCTTATTGGAATGTCCGTGATATGAATATTGATCCCGATTTTCCCACCAGCGTTGATCTATTTTTGAAAAATTACAATAAAGCTTTTGGTTCAAAAAATAAAATTGATGCTGTTATTGCTATCGATACTCACGTCCTTGTTGAAATAGTCAAAGTTATTGGTCGAGTCGGAGTTGGTGGCTATGGCAATTTTGATGCCACTCCCGATAAGCGATGCGACGGTTGTCCCAATATTATCTACCAATTAGAATGGATAGCTGGTCGACCACGCGATTATATTGAATTAAACCGCAAAGGATTCCTCGGTCCTTTAATGAATCAAATTTTGGCCAACTCAATGGGTGCCGAAAAAAGTAAACTTGGACCACTCTTTGAAGCAGGTATCAATAGTATTATTCAAAAACACGTTCTTTTTTACTTTACCGATCCTGAAATGCAACAAGCCGCAGTTTTGGCCAACATCGCCGGAGCTATCGTTACACCACCAGAAGGTGTCGACTATCTTCATTTAAACGACGCCAACATGTCCTCCGCCAAAACAAATTTATTTTTAACTCAAAAAATAAAACACGAAATACGCAACAACAATGGTGTAGTTGAACACAAAGTTTCCGTGACTTACACCAATCCTTCACGAGCCAGCAACTGTAACCTTGAAAAAGGCGATCTGTGTCTTAATGCTCCAAAATATCGTGATTGGTTCAGATTTTATGTTCCCGCCGGCTCCACCATGCAAAAAATGACTGGCACCGAGGTTGATCCCGTTCTTTATGAAGAACACGGCAAACAAGTCTTTGAAGGATTTTATGGCAATAAATATCCTCTCTATGCCCAAAACAGCACCAAGGTTACTATCCAATACCAGTCAAGTATTCCGGCATCAAATAACTACAGCCTCTACCTTCAAAAACAACCTGGAACAAAACCGATTGAATATGAGGTCTGGGCCAATGGAACCAAGGTTGACACCTTTAGTTGGGTCAGCGACAAAACCATCAAGCTTTCGCTTTAATGAGCCAATATATTTCGACTGAAGCTATTGTTATCAACAAACGCAATCACAAAGATAACAATCTACGGATAACCTTATTATCCCCAACATTAGGCAAAATTTATTGCTCTGCCATTGGAGTTAAAAGCATAAAAAGTAGTCGTCTTGGGGCTCTTCAACTTGGCAACATAATTAAATGTTCACTTTTTTCCAAAGGGGATCAATATTGGATATCCGAGGCCAAGGCCACTAATTCTTTTCTCAATACCGACAAATCCCTAACTCAACTCAATCTTTTATTCTATTTTTTAGAAATTATTAATTATTTTATTGCCGAAAACCAATCTTCTCCTCTTATTTTCCAAACAGCCAAAAACATTATCAAAGCGGTTAACCTCAACCAATTTCATTTACTGATCAAATACGAAATCGATTTTTTACAACAACTTGGCTTTGGCGTTCCACCGGAAATTACCGACAGTTTTGGACAAGAAAAATATGTTGCCTGCCAAAATCTTCTAAAAAAATATTTGGAATCAATTATCGAAAAACCCCTGATTAGCAACAAATTATTTAAATAGTATTATATAATTACTCAATGAACCAGGAAGTTAGACGTTTTGTACTCCAAACTTTGCGGGATACACGTAATGCGATTTCCCCACACAAGGCAATACGTCTCTCAGACCTTACCGACAAAGATAGAATAAAATTATTACGCTTAGCAGCTCAAAATATTTTCTTTCATCCATCTCACCCCTCAGAGACAACAGTAAAAGCTTTCGATTGTTTGTGGAAAGCACGTAAACCACAATAGATGCTATAATTTATTATCTTGCGATGATGGGGGATTGGCTCCCCGGAGCAAAAGTAATTAAGAAGTAATTAGGGTGGAACCATCCGTGACCTACGTCAGGATCCCTAAAATTAGTTTATAATTTTAGAAGATCCATGACCGATAACAACCAAAACGACCAAGTCGCCAAACTCGTATCTCTGTGCAAACGTCGAGGAATTATTTTTCAAAACAGCGAAATCTACGGCGGTATTCAAGGTTTCTATGACTATGGTCCTATCGGATCTTTACTGAAAAAAAATTGGAAAGACCTTTGGATTCGCGACAATGTCACTCGTCGTCCCGATGTTGTTATGATCGATGGTTCAATCATTACTCATCCTCGAGTCTGGGAAGCCTCTGGCCATGTCAAAAACTTCGCCGATGCTCTTGTCGAATGTAAAAAATGTCATCATCGTTTTCGTCCTGACTTAATTAACAATGCCGATAAATGTCCTGATTGCGGTGGAAACTTTACCGAAGCCAAAAAATACAACACTCTTTTCCACACCGAAATCGGTGTCATCGAAGGTGAAAAAATTCCCGCTTATTTACGCGGAGAAGCGTGCCAAACAATTTATCTTGATTTTAAAAACATCATCGACTCAACTCGGGTCAAAATTCCTTTTGGTATTGCTCAAATTGGAAAAGCCTTTCGTAACGAAATTACTCCCAAAAACTTCCTCTATCGTACCCGCGAGTTTGAACAATGGGATATTCAATATTTCGTTCACCCCTCTGAAATGGATAAATGGTATGAATATTGGAAAGAAGCCAGAATGAACTGGTATCAAAAATTCTTCAACAATAAAGATTCTTTACGTTTTCGTCAGCACGATGCTGATGAATTAGCTTTCTATGCCAAAAAAGCTTTTGATATCGAGTACAATGCTCCTTGGGGTTGGGCTGAAATGGAAGGAATTCACTGGCGGTCTGATTATGACTTGACTCAACACGCCAAATTTAGCGGTGAAAATTTAAATTATGTTGACCCCACCACTAATGAAAAATATGTTCCCTGGATTGCCGAAACTTCTGGCGGAGTCGACCGCAGTTTCTTTTTCTTACTTCTGGATGCCTATACCGAAGAAAAACTTGATAATGGTGATATCCGAACTGTTCTCAAAATTAATCCTCAAGTTTCTGCCTACAAAATGGCCATTTTCCCATTAGCCGCCAACAAACCCGAACTTGTTCAAAAAGCCGAAAAACTGTACTCAACCTTAAGCAATAAATACTCCGTCGATTATGACGACAGTAGCAATATTGGTAAAAAATACCGTCGTCAAGACGAAATTGGGACACCTTGGTGTGCTGTGGTTGATTATCAAACTCTTGAGGACAACACAATTTCAATTCGCGACCGTGACACAATGGCTCAAATTCGTCTAAATATTGATGAAGTTGACAAATGGTTATCAGAAAAACTAAACTAGACTATGAAAAAAATATTATTTCTTTTACTCGTTTCCTTATTTTTATCCTCTTGCGGCAAAAAAACTGCTCAAAACACGATTACTCCTACTCCGGTTCCCCGATTGTTTGAGATGCCTCAAAGCGAACGGCCTTACGTCAGTTTAGTTCCCCGAGATGATGGCCACATGATTTACCTCAAGCTGTCCAACATTCCCGATTATGTTTCTCAAATTGAATACGAGCTTCTATACTCTGCCACCGATGAAGGCAACGAAATAGAAAAAGGGGTAGGGGATACCATCAAAGATATCAAAAAAACAATTGAAAGAGCACTTCTTTTAGGAACTGAAAGCTGCACCAGTGGCTGTAAATACAAATATGACGAAGGAGTTTACGGAGGAGTATTGACTTTAAATTTCATCACCAAAGATGGTCAAATAGCTACTTTCGAAACACCGTTTGCTCTCCAGTCTTCCGCCCAACTAAAAAAGGCTGGCAGCATGACCTTACCCACGGTTGATTTTAAAGTCGTCTCTGCGCCTTCCGACAAGAATTTTTATATTCTTCTAAAAAATTACGGCATAAATGGATACTCGATCTTTAGCGCCAATCCGTCCTCGGTCAAATATTCGTCATACACACCTGACACTCTGACCAAATCTGATCAAATTCTTACAGGTGATTACTTAATTCCCTAATGGATTTTCACAAACCAGTTCTACTCAATGAAACCTTGGCTTTGCTGGATATAAAATCAGACGATGTCATTATTGACTGTACTCTTGGCCATGGTGGACACACTCAAGCTTTTTTAGCAAAAAATGCCATTGTGTATGGCATCGACCAAGACCCCACGAATTTGGAAATTGTCTCAAAGCGTTTTAACTCCAAAAACTTTTTTCCTATTCACGACAATTTCAACAATCTGTCAAAAATTGTTGAGTATATCAATCGACCAATCTCCGGTGTTTTTTTTGACCTTGGACTTAATTCTTTCCAGCAAAAAGCAATTGATAGAGGGTTTTCCTTTAATGATCCTCATTCGCTTGACATGCGTCTCGATCCCACATCTTCCGATTTAACGGCTGAATACATTATCAATACCTACGATTTTGAACAGTTGAATAGGTTACTTTCCAAAACAGTCCAGGAAAAACTAAGTAAACCTATTGCCATTGCCATAATCAAAAATCGTCAATCTCATCCAATTAAAAATGGGCAACGATTGGCCTCAATTATCGACGAGGTTTATCATCTACACCATGTTCGTTCCCAAATTCACCCGGCCACCAAAACATTTTTGGCACTCCGGATAGAAGTTAACAACGAGCTAGAAAATATAAAAACGGCTCTTCAAGCCACAACCAGCCTAAATTCCAACTGTAAAGTTCTTTGGATATCCTTTCACTCAGGCGAAGATCGGCTAATAAAAAACTTCATTCGGAATAACAATTTAACTACTTTGACCAATAAGCCAATCGCGCCATCACCAGAAGAAATCAAAGCCAATCCTTTGTCACGATCAAGTCTTCTTCGATCATATAGAATTAATTAATGAAAGTTAAAATTCTTATTATTATCGGCTTGCTTTTGTTTTGTTTTAAAATTGGATTTTCAATCTATTTTTCCAATACAATTGCCAAATATAACTTCACCCTCAGCGAAAATCATAAAATATATAACCAACTGTCAATTGAGTATTCTTTACTTGAATCAAATTTTAATTCTCTACTTCAATCACAAAGCATCGGGTTACCAATATCCAAAACTTTGCCATGATTCTAGACCGCATAAAAACCATCACTTATACCTTTTATCTAATATTTGCTCTAATTATCGTTCGGCTATTTTTTATCCAAATATTAAGTCACCAACAGCTTTCCTCTCAAGTCATCAAACAAACCTACAAAACTGTCGAACTTCCTCCAAATAAGGGCAATATTACCGATTCTTTCGGTAAAAACATCGCCTACAACAAAACTTATTACACGGCCTCACTTTATAAACCCAACATAAAAAATCTTGATGAAATTATTTCTAAACTTGAAAATGAACAAGATTCGGAAACCTTAAAAAAATTTGCCAACAACGATTCTCAAAAGTGGATTACGTTAAAACATAATTTTGAAAAAGATTTTGTCGATAATAATATATCCGATGAAATAAGTTTTACTCCTATCAGCCTAAGACAGTATTTTAACTACAATATTTATGCCCCAATTATCAATGGAATCGAAGGGTATTATCAAAAATCCTTAACCGGTCGATTTGGTTTTGGCTATCAAAACCAAGACGCCGTTGGCAATCCAATTTTTTCCGACCGTAACTGGATTCTCCCCCCTGTACATGGTCAAAATATTCAAACATCCATTAATCCGATAATTCAAAATCTTAGTTACACTACTCTGAAAAATGGTGTCGAAAAATTTGCTGCCCAAGCCGGATCTATCATCGTTATGGATTCTGCCTTAGGCAAAATTATTTCCATGGTATCTCTTGAGAGCACATCCTCGGCTACAGTTTCAAAGAATCGAATCATATCTGATCTATATGAACCCGGCTCTATCTTTAAGCCTCTTGTCCTGGCCAGCGCCCTTGATAGTGAATCCATCTCCTCTTCGTGGGTCTGTAGCCAATGCCATTCGCCCCGATCCATCGGCCAATTTACAATTGAAAATTGGGACAAAAATACTCACCCCAACAGTGACATCAAAGATATTATTAAAAATTCCGACAATATTGGCATGAGCTACATAATCTCCCAAATGGGTAAAGATAAATTTTTGCCCTATTTTTCCTCACTTGGAATAGACAACAAAACTGGCATCGACTTAAAAGGCGAGGTCAAGCCTCCTATTAAAAAATACTGGCCCGATATTGATTTTGCCACCGCCTCGTTTGGCCAAGGTTTCTCTTTAACCCAAATTCAAATGATTACTGCTTTCAACTCCTTGGCCTCGCGTGGTGTGTACAAAAAACCTTATCTTGCGACTTCTCCATCAAACCAGGGCCAGCAAATCTTTAAACCTCAAACTGTTGCCCAAATTGACGAAATTTTGCGTTATTCCGTGAAGAATAGTCCAGTTTCCAGCTTAAACATCAAAAATCTCGATATTTGCGGTAAAAGCGGAACCGCCCAAGTAGCCGAAAGTGGTGCCTATTCAGAAACCAACTTTGTTGCCTCCTACATTGGCTATTTCCCCTGTTCCAACCCAAAAGTAACCATTTTGGTCACTCTCAACCATCCCCAAACCTCTGCCTGGGGATCAAGCACCGCTGCTCCGATTTGGTTTGAATTAGCTCAATTAATCGATCCTTTGTTATAATTCATAAATAATGCACGGATTACCGACAAAGTTTTATATCCAAAAAATTAAGAATTATCTCTGGCACTTTCCAAAAAGTGTCTTCGCCAATCTGATCAATGGATTTCCGTCAAAAAAGTTAGTATTAATAGGGGTTACTGGTACTGACGGTAAAACTACTACAGCCACTTTAATTCATCAAATTCTACTCAAGGCTGGTTATAAGTCTAATTATATTACTACTATTAACAGTCCCGGTCTTCACACCACCTCATCAGACCCAATCGTACTTCAAAAAATTTTTAAGGAAATGGTTCAAAAAGGTGTCACCCACTGTGTTGTTGAAGCCACAGCGCATGGCCTCGACCAATTCAGATTGTTTGGCTGTCGCTTCTATTCATCGGTTATCACCAATCTTTCTCACGAGCACCTCGATGATTTTTATTACATGGAAGAATATCTTGCCGCCAAAGCAAAATTATTCTCGATGTCCAAAAACGTTATTCTCAATCGCGACGACCAATCATATTCACCACTTAAAATCCGCTTTCCAAAACATCTCAGTTATTCGATCAAAAATCGCTCACCTTTCCAAGCAACCGATATCAATATCACTTCCAAAAAAATGTCTTTTAAAGTTGGTGATGATCAATTTGTCACCGACAGTAATTTTGAATATCAAATTTACAACATCCTAGCAGCTCTTGCCGTTTCTTCGACCTTAAACATCTCCCCCACAATTGTTGCCAAAACTATTAAGAAATTTCCCGAAACCAAAGGTCGTCGAGAAATTGTCGCCAATGATTTGAAAATCAACACCATTGTTGATTTTGCCCATACTCCGGAAGCCTTAAAACAAACTCTAATTTCACTCAAAAAAATTACCACCGGTAAAATAATTTGTATTTTTGGAGCCACCGGGGGGCGCGACAAAACCAAACGACCCATTATGGGGGAAGTAGTATCCAAATATTCCGACTTTGCCATCATAACTTCCGATGACACTCGCAATGAAAAAATCGAGGATATAAATGCTCAAATTATTTCGGGTATATCAAACCGTCCCGGATTTACTTATTTTGATATTCACAATCGTCAAGACGCTTTTGACAAAGCCGTCAAGTTGGCAGTTCCTGGCGATACTATTATTGCTTGCGGTAAAGGCCACGAAACCTCAATCCTTCTCGGATCTACTGAATATCCTTGGTCCGAAACTGAAGCTTTTCGAACGGCTTTTCGTAATTTAAATTCATAAATGGCCAATTTCAACTTAAAATCATCATCAGTTGACACTTCATACCAGCAAGGACTGCTGCCCCAAAGAAACGATAAAAACGCTTTTTATTTTGATTCCAGCAGTCGATCCAATTTGTCCAATTTTGAATTATCTTCAGAGAATCGTCGAATTCTCAAAAAAACTGAAAATTTTACTTTTGAGGTTATTCCCATCGACCAGTTTGACTACAATCTGACGACCCAAAAAAACATTTATCAATGGATAAAACTTCTTGGCTGGGACTTCCCCATCTCATCGGTTAAAAATATTTTCAAAAATCACATTTTTAATTATGTCTATGTTTGGAAAATCGATAATCAAATTTGTGCCTATTCAATTTGTTATTTTAGCAACTCAATATCTCATATTGCTTACGTTTTTTACAATCCGCAGTTTAGCAATCTCAACCTTCCTATTCGACTTTCACTTCAAGTAATTATCGATAGTTATGAAAAAAAATTAGAATATTGTTATCTGGGTCGCTTCAATCCTGAGTCAAAATTAGGTTATTACAAAAGAAATTTCCCTGGTTTTGAATATTTTTATCAAAACAGCTGGCTTAAATTTAATCAATAATATGCACATCCATATTCTCGGTATAGTTGGCGTCAAAACTGCTCCTCTGGCAATTATTCTAAAAAAACTTGGCAACACGGTCACTGGTAGTGACCAAGAAAAGGTTTATCCTCCTTTTAGTACTCAACTCGCCAAACATAAGATAAAAATAAACCAAACTCCCATCTCTCGCAATATCGATTTGGTAATTGTCGGCAACTCTTTTGCCTCATTCCAAAAATGCCAAGACGAATTTGATCAAATAAAAAAACTTAAAATCCCTTTCATTTCGTACACCGACTATATTGTCAAAAATTTAATAAAACCCCAATCCATACTTGTCGCCGGTTCTTATGGCAAAACAACCATTAGTAGTCTACTATCCTATGTTTTTACCCAACTAAAAATTGATGCCTCTTATATGTTTGGCGGTTTTATAAAAAACAAATTAGAACCTACCCATTTTGGACAATCAAATTTTTCTATTATAGAATCCGATGAAAACCACAACGGATTGGATACTTCACCAACCTTTCTCTATTACCCCTGCAAATATCTAATTCTTACCAGCACCCTGTGGGAACACAAAGAATCATTTGCCAATGCAAAGGCAAACTTAGAAGCTTACCAACAACTAGTTGCTAAAATTCCAGCTTCCGGGGTTTTGGTATACAATGCCTCCGACCCCAATATCAAAAAAATTCTCCCTTTTTGTAAATCCCAAGCCATTCCCTATCAAGCCAACACTTTCGTCAAATCAAATTTAATCGGCCAACATAATCAAGAAAATATTTCAGCTATCCTGACCCTTTGTGATTTTTTACAACTTCCCACCAAGAAAGTCTTAAATTCAATTTCTCGCTTCAAAGGAGTCAAACGTCGTCTAGAAATATTTTCTCAAACCAATAACATATTGATAATTGACGATTTTGCCCAATCTGCCACTCGAGTCAAATCAGCTCTAACGGCTGTTTCTGAAACCTATCCTCATCGACGAATTTTTGTTTTATTCGAACCTCACGCCACCTTTCTTCAATACAAGCAAAGTCTTTCTGAATTTACTACCGTCTTTGAAAAGGCCCATCAAGTAATTATAAGTCGTGTTTCCTATTCCAAGAATCTCGACAAAAACCAAAGAACTACTCCGGCTGATTGGAAAAATATTAATACCAATTTAATAACCTACATTCCTATCGATATTGATATTGTCAGCTATTTCGCCAAAAATCTACAACCAAACGATATCTTAATTCATTTTAGCTCTGGCGGACTTGACGGTCTTCGCACCCTAAAATCTATTAAAAAGACTATACTGGATATACACTTATGACACATCTTTATTTAGGGTTACTCCTATTCTCATTTTTAACCACCTCCATCTTTGTAGTTCCTTTTATCAATCTTTTGTACCGACTCAAATTTCAGCGACAAAATCAAAAAACAATCGATTTCCAAAATAAAAGAACACCCATTTTTGACAAATTCCACAGTCAAAAGACCGGCACTCCGGTTGGTGGGGGACTACTAATCATCGCCTCTGTCACTCTTCTTTTTTTATTATTATTTCCAATTCTCAAACTTACCAAAATTTTTATATCTAGTAATTATCAGATCAACCATGAGCTGGAAATTATTTTCTTCACTTTTATTAGTTTTGGACTTCTTGGACTTTACGACGACGTCCTAAAATTCTTTAGTTTTCAAAAAACAGGTTTTTTTGGGTTACGAATGAAACACAAACTTGCTCTTCAAATATTATTGGCCCTAATTATTTCTTCCCTCATTTATTTCCGTCTCGGTCTAAACTTTATATACGTTCCCTTCTTCGGTGCTGTCCATTTGAATCTACTCACCATCCCTTTTTATACTCTAATAATTCTTACCTTTGCCAATTTTTTTAATATTACCGATGGCCTAGACGGTCTGTCTTGTGGTTTATTAATGATTTCCCTTTTTGCTTTCTGGGTTCTATCAGCCAACCAACTTGATACCCCCATCTCACTTTTCCTTGCTCTTTGGATCGGAAGCTTAATCGCCTTTCTCTACTTTAATATTTATCCGGCGCGCATTTGGCTTGGTGATGTTGGCTCACTATCGTTTGGAGCCACTTTTGCCGTTATCGCCATTCTTCTTGGTAAAGTAATTCCACTTCTGGTTGTCGGCTCCCCATTTTTAGTGGAAGGAATGAGCAGCGCCACCCAAATTTTTAGTAAAATTTATCTTCATCGAAAAATTTTCCCGGCAGCCCCTATTCATTTGACATTACAACAAATCGGTTGGCCAGAACCTAAAATTGTCTTCCGTGCCTGGCTTGCTGGAATTATATTAGCTATTTTTGGACTATGGTTAGGCTTAAATTAGATCAGTTAAAACTTGAAATTCAAAGTTATCTTGGAATTCCTTACTATGCCAACTCTGCCGGTCGCGGGCCAGGGCTAAACAACGCCCAAGTCGGCAAAGGTTCCGCCAAAGAAATTGCTCTAGAAACAATTCATCAAGCTAACCTTCAAAATATAAAACTTCTAAACCTTACCTCTACTCAAATTCGTAATTTTCAAAAGAAAAACCATCTAGGAATCGATTGCTCAGGTCTGGCCTTTAATCTCCTAAAATATATTGAACCAAAAGTTGACACCAAACTCATAGGCACCGAAGGCAAAACTGGAATCAGACGTCTTTCCGCCAATCTATTAACCTCGCCACCAAACTCAACTAAAATTTTTGATTATAATTCTGTTCAAACAGGTGACTTAATTCGAATCGACGGCGGCCGTCATGTAATTTTTATTATCGAAAAAATTGGCGATACCATCCATTACATACACAGTAGTCAAAAAACCATACCTTCAGGCGTTCATCTAGGCTCACTCACTGTTGCCAATAATCAACTTACCAATTGGACAGAAACTACCAAAAACAAACAAGACTACCCAAGTTTGTTCAATCCTGCCAATGGCGATGGTATCTTCCGACTATTTCTCCTCGATCAACTCCACGTATTTTAGTGGATCTAGGCTTAATATTTCCATTTCCGTTCCACACTCTTGACACTCAACAATATCTCCAACCTCCATTTTTGTTTCAGCCATTATTACCGCTCCACAATCCGTACAAGTAATATTTTGTTTAGAATCTGTCATATAATTTAGTTTAAAATATAATCAAACTGATTATTACACACTTATGACTCCACTTCAAAAAATAGATAACTTTTATTTCAAGCGCGAAGATCAAAATATTACCGGTTCAGCCAAAGATAGAGCCATAACTTACCAAATTGCCAATCTTCAAAAAAATAATTTTCAATCTGCCGTCATCAGTTCTACTGGTAATGCTGCCATTTCTGCCCAACATTTCTGTCAGCAGGCAAATATCCCCCTCACCGTCTTTGTTTCCAACAACATCAACCAAAAAAAACTATCTTTGATTACCGCCAAAACTATCACTTCCCAAAAACCAATTAGTGACGCTATCAAGTTTTCAAAAAAACACGGCTCATATTTTCTTCGCCAATCAACCGACCCCTCAGCCCTACTTGGCTACCAGCAAATCGGACAGGAAATAATAATGCAATTGCCTCAAGTTACCAGTGTCTTCATCCCTGTTGGCAGTGGCACCACCCTGCTTGGTATTGCCCAAAGCCTTCCTCAAAATATTAAAGTGTTTGCAGTTCAATCAGAACATAACCCTTCAATTACTTCCCGTTTCGATTCACGAGATTTTTCCCCAACCACCAATCTTACCGATGCCTTGACAGTCAGATATCTCCCTCTTAAAAATAAAATAATTGAAGTTATCACTAAATCACAAGGGTCTGGCATAACAATCAGCAACTCCGATTTATTACAATCGCAGCATTGGCTTCAAAACCACGAGTTAAATGTTTCGCCAGAAACTGCTCTTACTTTAGCTGGAGCACAATATGCTCAAACCAAATTCGATATAGGCCAACACCCCTTAATAATAGTTACCGGAACTGCTCGATGAATTTGCTAGATTTTCTCAATCAACTTCCCTACAACTATTTTTATCTCAACGTCGATGAATTTCTTGACTTATCGCTTCCTCAGCTGTCCAACTTTTACCAGATTAATCCGGATTTACTCGGAATAAAATTAGACGCTAAAAATTCTGGCCGATTACTTCAACATCCCAAAACACTTAATTTTATTCAAAATATTTCTCAAAAAAATAATTTCACGCCAGTAATTATTCCGTTCAAACCATCGGCTAAAATAGAATTAATTTGTCAAAAAAATAATTGGATTCTTGCCGCCAACACGGCCAAGCTTAACCGACTTTTTGAGGATAAGCTAAAATTCCCCACTATCTGTTCAGCGAGCAATATTCCAGTAATTCCCTATCTTATTGCTCCCTTCAATCTCGAATCATTTTCTCAAGCAACCCAAAATTTTGGTAAAAATTTAGTTATTCAGACCCACTTTGGCTGGGCGGGCAAATCAACTTTCTCCGGTTCGTCTTACTCAAATTTAAAAAATATTATTGGCCAAAATACCCTGGTCAAGTATTCACCTTTTTTAAGCGGCTTTTCACTGCTCAACAATTGTTGTCTCACTCAAAACGGCCTTATCTCTAGCTCCTCAGCCCTGCAATACACTGGCATATCACCACTAACCACCAATAAATTTGCCACCGTCGGGCGACAATGGCCTTCTTTTGTTCCAGCAACTATTGAAACCCAGGTAAACGATATTACAAATAAATTTTCCAAAATTCTCGACAAGAAAAACTATCGCGGCTTTTTTGGATTAGATTTTTTAGTAAGTCAGGGTCAAGTATTTTTATTAGAATGCAATCCTCGACTTACCGCTTCTTTTGCTTTTTACACCTCACTCGAACTTCAACAAAGCATTAATCCACTTTTATTTTTCCATCTTCTCCAGTTTTTACCTGATTCTTATACCTTCAACATCCAATTAGAAAATCAACTCCATCACAATCCCTCAATAATCGGCTCCGAAATCACTCGCAAAAACCAACTTGGCACTACTATCGCCAAGTTTAATCGACCTGAAGTTTTTTCCCCATCTTTTGACCCAATCACTATCCCACCTTCGATTATTACCAAAGTAATGTTATGAATCCCCGAAAAACTATCCTTTTTTCTTCCCTGGCACTCACCACCATCGGTGTTCTGTTTCTTGCACTGTCATCCTCAGCCGAATCAATCTCAACCACCGGCGACCCTTATCATTTTCTCAAAAAACAACTCATCTGGTTAGTTTTGTGTGTTCCCGTTTTTTTTATTGGAAAATTAATTAGTCTTAATTTTCTTTTTAATCGGTCTTTTATTTTATATTGTCTTTCGGTTTTATCGCTTTTACTAATTTTGATCCCCGGGATTGGTGATCAAACACTTGGCGCCAGGCGATGGATAGATTTGGGATTTTTTTCGGTCCAGCCCTCAGAATTAGCCAAAATGCTTTCGATCATATTTTTCTCTGCCTATTTCGCCACCGGCGAAATAAAACTAAAAAACTTTATTCTTCTAATTATTGCCCCGATTGGACTAATTTTAGCCCAACCGAATCTAAGCACCGCTGTCATTCTAGCCGCTACCATTTTTAGCCTCTACTATATTTCTGGAGGCAACACGATCAATATTGCTGTAATTAGTTTAGTCGGATTTTTTATTGGCACCTTACTAATAATCTTTACCCCCTATCGTCAAGCTCGATTGCAAACTCTTCTCAATCCGGATTCATCCAACACCAACAATTATCATTCAAATCAACTAATTTTAACGCTCGCCTCTGGAGGAATATCCGGAAAAGGTTTTGCGAATTCAACTCAAAAATATCGGTTCCTCCCCAAAATCTCAACCGACTCAATTTTTGCGGTCATCGGGGAGGAAATTGGTTTCGTTGGCTCAATTTCAATAATCACAACTTACCTACTACTTATAACTAGTATTTTTAAGCTAGGTTCAATTTCAACCGATCCCTTCTATGGTCTAATGGTCACCGGAATCGCTCTGTTTATTACTTTTCAAACAGTAATCAATATTGCCGCAGTTATTGCCATTATCCCACTTACCGGAGTTCCACTCCCATTTATTTCCTATGGCGGATCATCCCTCATTACTCTATTTTTTGCCATCGGTATCACTCAAAATAATCAACCTCACCAAAACTTGTTATACTCAAATAAGGATGAAAACTCAAAAAAAAATAATCATCACCGGAACACACCACACTCCCGCCATTGAAACAATAAATCAACTTCAAAAAGATTCAAAATTTTCCATCAAAATTACCTATCTTGGTGATTTGCCTCCAGCAGAACTACTCGACATTACCTTTATCCACATTCCCTGCGGCAAATACGATCGCAATTCTATCTCAAAAACTCTTCTATCAATTCCCCAAATTATTTTTGGGTTTTTTAAATCGATATTAGTAATTTCCCAAATAAAACCCGAGATTGTCGTATCTTTTGGAGGTTATGTGTCCGTCCCCGTTATCATCGCCTCGCGATTGCTTAATATTTCCTCGATTACCCATGAACAAACCAAAACTGTCAGTTTAGCGACTAAAATCAACAGCTATTTCGTGGATAAAATTGCTCTTTCTTTTCCCGATACTTTAAAGAAAGAAACATTGCCCGCCAACAAGATAGTCGTTACTGGCAACATTTTGAGACAGGCGATTTTTAATAATCATTCCCCAAAATTTGGCCACCTTACTCCAACTTTATTAAAAAAACCTTTGATATACGTTACGGGAGGCAACCAGGGTTCATATTTTATTAATTCGCTTGTTTATCGCTGCCTGAAAAAATTAAACACTTTTACCATAATTCACCAAACTGGAAAAAGTAATTTCCCCCAATTTAAATCTCTTAATACTTCCAATTATTATCCCATCGATTTTGTTCACCAAAATGATATCGGTTGGGTTCTAAACAATGCCAAAATTATCATCAGCCGCGCCGGTGCCAACACTTGTCAAGAATTGGCCGTATTGGGGAAAAACGCAATTCTGATTCCTCTTCCCCATGCTCAACAAAATGAACAAAATCTAAACGCCCAATGGCTAAAAGAACAAAACCCCAATACAATTATTTTTTCACAGTCACAAGTGACCGTCCAAGATTTACTTCACTCTATATTAGCTTTGTCAAAGGCAAATTCTCCTCACCAACTTAGCTATTCCCAAGCTAACCACCCTTTAATTAAACTAATTTATGAAAATATTTAAAATATTTTTGTCATTCCTGCCAATCTATATTCTTGTAGTATTTTCCTATATAAAATCTCGACCTTCACCAATTGATAATCCCAATTCTTCAGTAAATTACATTACTTCAGAGCTTAATCAAGCTTTCCAACTTTCAAATTTAAACGTCTCAATTGAAAATATTTCTGTCGCCAAACAAGAAATTGAAATAAAAACAAACAATACCATTGCTTACCTTCCACTTTATTCAGATCCATATTTTCAAATATCAATCTTACAAAATATACTTAAAAACGCTAATATTAAAAGTAAACATGTCGAATTTATCGATTTAAACGCTCCCTACCCCTATGCAACACTCAAAAATAATTAAAGGAATCGATATCGGCACCACCAAAGTCACTACCATCGTCGGGCAATATTTTGAAACCGAAGAACGGTTAAATGTCGTTGCCGTTTCCTCAGTTCCCGCACTTGGTTTTCGAAAAGGACAAATTGTCAATCTTGACCAAGCAGCCAATACCTTAACTCAAAGCATAGAATCAGCCGAAAGAATGGCTGGTTTTGAAATCAAATCAGCCGCCATTTCTATCGCCGCCCCTCACATTGAAAGTATAAATTCACAAGGAGTTGTTGCTATCAGCAATCCTAATGGTGAAATTATTAGAAACGACATCGATCGGGTTATTGATGCCGCCAAAGCAATTTCTCTTCCCACAGGTAAAGAAATAATTCACACCATTCCCCGTCGTTATACAGTTGATGGCCAAGATGGTGTTGTCGACCCAATTGGTATGAACGGAGTTAGGCTAGAACTTGAATCGCATTTAATTCTTGCCTCTTCTCCCGCCTTAAAAAATTTATACAAATGCTTAGACGAAGTTGGTATCAAAGTTGAAAGTTTAATTTATAGTGGTTTAGCTACCGCCAAAGCGGCCATCACTGATACCGAAAGAGAGCTTGGTGTCGCCCTGGTTGATATTGGTGGCAACACCACTACTATTACCATCTTTTCCGAAGGTTCACCTTGCTTTTCTTCAGTTATTCCAGTTGGCGCGACCAATGTTACCAACGACCTGGCAATTGGATTGCGTCTTTCACTTGATGATGCCGAAAAAATAAAAGTCAAACTCAGCAAAATTTCTGAAACTCAAAAATACGAGGATGAAATCGATCTTTCCCATTTTGGTATTTTGTCTGAAGACAAACACAAAATTTCTCTCCAAACTGCCATCAACGGTATAATTAAACCACGATTAGAAGAATTATTTACCCTAATTTACGAACAAATCGAAAATAGCGGTTTTAATAATTTAATACCTGCAGGTATCGTCGTCACAGGCGGAGGATCGCAAACTATTAATATCAAGGAAATCTGTTCAAAATTTATACCGCTGCCATTGCGAATTGCCCAACCTCCCAAACTTGGTGGAATTGTCGATGATATTCTCAATCCTGGATTTACCAGCTCAATCGGTCTTTTACTTTATCATCTCAATAGTCCCGAAAGCAAAAACTCATCTGGCGGCAATAAATCAAAAATTCAATTCCCCAATTTTTTCTCCAAATTTAAAAGTTTGATTGAACCACTTTTACCCTAGATTTACATTAATATATGGCTCTAATAAAAAATTTAAGTGGTCAATTTGCCCGAATTAAAGTCATCGGAGTCGGTGGGGGAGGCAACAACGCCATCAATTCCATGATTGCCGAGGATAATATCATTGGTGTCGATTTTGTCGCCGTCAATACTGACTCTCAAGCTCTTTTAAATTCTCTCGCCCCTATTAAAATCCAAATTGGCGATAAGCTCACCAAAGGATTAGGTGCTGGCGGAAACCCTCAAACTGGTCTTCAAGCCGCCGAAGAATCAAAAGAAAAAATAAAGGAAATTCTTGTCGATACTGACATGCTGTTTATTTGTGGCGGTATGGGTGGAGGAACATGTACCGGTGCCGCTCCGTTGATTGCCGAAATTGCCAAAAAAGATTTAGGAATTCTCACTATTGGAGTTGTTACCAAACCATTCCAATTTGAAGGCACTCGGCGAATGACCAATGCCGAAGAAGGAATTCGTCGTCTCAAAGATGCTGTCGATACTCTAATTGTGATTCCTAACCAAAAAGTTATGGAGGTCGTCAACAACCAAGTTACTCTTCTTGAAGCATTTAGAATTGCCGATTCTGTTCTTAACAAAGGTACCAAAGCTATTGCCGATTTAATTACTGTTCCTGGTCTTATTAATCTTGATTTTGCCGATATCAAATCCGTTATGAGCAACGCTGGCTCGGCATTAATGGGAGTCGGTGAGGCCACAGGGGATCAAAAAGCTAAAATGGCCGTCCAAGCCGCTATTGAATCACCACTGATTGAAATAAGTATTGACGGAGCTAGAGGAGTATTAATCAATATCACTGGTGGACCCGATCTAACTATGTCCGAGATCGAGGAGGTAGCCCAAACAATTACCAGCATGGCCGCCCCCGATGCCAACATTATATTTGGCGCAACTATCGATAATAATCTGGAAAATGTTATTAAAGTAAGCGTCATAGCCACAGGATTTGATTCTTCCCGACAAAGAATTTTTCAACAAGCAACCAAAAAAACTACCGATTCTCCCAAAAAACAAATCGAAATTTCTTCTGTTCTAAACAATCAGGACATACCCGAAGGCGTCGACATCAACGACGAGTTTGATATTCCCTCATTTTTAAGAAATAACAAATAGTGTTATAATCACTCTGTGTTTACCGCAATTATTACATAGCTTGATTCGCCGATTAATTTCGGTAATCAAGCGATTCAAATCCCGCATTTGCGGGATTTTTTATATTAAAAATTTTATATAATAAACTCATGTCCTTCTTCAAAGACTTACCCAACACTCCAGATTTTTCACAACAAGAACTAGAAATTTTAAATTGGTGGAAAGAAAACGATATCGTCAACCAGTATCTGCACAAAAATGACAATTCTGACCAAAAATTTTCTTTTATTGACGGACCAATCACCGCCAACAATCCCATGGGTGTTCATCACACTCGAGGTCGTACTCTAAAAGATTTGTTTCAAAGATATAAAAATGCCCAAGGTTTCGCCCAAAGATTTCAAAACGGTTTTGACTGCCAAGGGCTGTGGGTAGAAGTTGAGGTTGAAAAAGAGGCCGGTTTTAATTCCAAAAAAGACATTATTGATTACGGGTTGGAAAATTTTACCAACGCTTGTTTGGACCGGGTCAACAAGTATAGTAAAATGCAAACCGAACAATCGGTTCGACTTGGCATGTTCATGGATTGGGACAATTCGTATTACACCAATTCTCAAACTAACAATTTATATATCTGGCATTTTCTTAAAATAATTAATCAAAAGGGTTGGCTAGTCAAAAAGAAAAGTGCCACCACCTGGTGTCCTCGTTGCGAAACTGGTTTGTCCCAACACGAACAAGCCGATGGCTATAAAGATATTACCGACACTTCTGTCTTTTTAAAATTTAAATTAAAAGATCGCGAGAACGAATATGTTCTTGCCTGGACAACCACTCCCTGGACTCTATCAGCCAACGTGCTTTTAGCCATAAATACCGACCATCAATATGTAAAAGCCAAGTATGAAGGTCAATATTTATATTTAGCCAAACAATCAGCCGACCGACTATTGTTAACAGATTATGAATTAATTGATGCCAACACCTTACTAAATCTCGAATACGAAGGTCTTTATGATATTCCCGCTCAAAAAGATGTAAAACATTATGTAACCAACTGGAATTTGGTTGATCCAATCGAAGGTACTGGTGTTGTTCATATTGCCCCCGGTTGTGGTCAAGAAGATTTTGAACTCGGCAAGACACTCGATGCCGCCATGATCGCGCCACTTCAACCCAATGGGCATTTCAAGGAAGGGTATGGTGATTTATCGGGTAAATACGCCCACAATGTTGCTCCAATTGTTTTTGAATACCTAGAAAAAACTGGTAGTTTATTTAAAACCGAGCCAATTACTCATCGTTATCCACACTGTTGGCGATGTAAAACCAAGTGTTTATTCCGTCTCGAGGACTCATGGTTTATCAAATCCGATGAAATTAGACCACTATTAAAAGAAGCTGCCAAAAAAGTCACCTGGCACCCAAAATACGCCGGGCGGAGAATGCAAAACTGGCTTGATACCATGGAAGATTGGATGATCAATCGAAAACGATTTTACGGCTTGGCCTTACCTTTTTATGAATGTGATTGTGGTCAATTAACCGTCATTGGCAGTAAAGAAGAATTAATCAAACTCGCCACCAATCCCGATTTGGTTGATACGCTTCCTAGCTTTCATCGTCCCTGGATCGATGACATCACCATCAACTGTCCTCACTGTCACCAAGAAGTCAAACGAATTCCTGATGTTGGCGATGTTTGGCTTGATGCCGGTGTTGTGCCTTTCTCGACTCTAAATTATCTTGGCGACAAAACGTATTGGCAAAAATGGTTCCCCGCCGATATGGTATTGGAAATGATTGAGCAGGTCCGATTGTGGTTTTATTCAATGCTATTTTTCAGTGTTACTTTGGAAAGTACACCGCCTTACCAAGTTGTCGTCACTCACGGAGAAATCCGCGATGAAAAAGGTGAGAGAATGAGTAAAACCAAGAAAAACGGTATCCCTTATGACGAGGCTGTAACCAAAATGGGAGCCGATGCCATTCGCTGGGTTCATTGTTGCCAAAAACCTCACACCAACGTTAATTTTGGATTCAATATCGCTGATCAAGTAAAAAGAGAATTTTTTCTCATCTTTTGGAACTCTTATCGGTTCTACACTCAACATGCCAATATCGACAACTGGTCACCGAGCAACAATTTTGATCCATCTAGTGTCACTCAAGTCATGGACAAGTGGATACTATCCCGTCTTCACTCGACCATCGAAAAAGTCACCAAAACTCTCGATAAATTTTCTACTGCAGCCGCTACTTTAGCTATTGGCGAATTTGTCACTGATTTATCGACCTGGTATATCCGCCGTAGTCGCGACCGCTCCGACAATTATGAATTACTGCATTATATTTTTAATAATTTGTCTGTCTTAACTGCTCCATTTATTCCATTTTTGTCAGATATTATTTTTCAAAATTTAAATCCGACCAAAACATCTGTTCATTTGGAAACTTGGCCACAAACAAACACCGCATTAATCGACAAAAAATTAGAAAATGATATGAAATTGGTTCGTGAACTGTGTACTCAAATTCACGGTCTTCGCCAATCATCGAGCATCAAAGTTCGCCAACCTTTAGCCAAAGCTACCATTAATATCCAACTTCCACCTGAATTAATTTCAGTCATCGCCAACGAAACCAATGTTAAGGTGGTTGAATTTTCAAAAGATATAACACTGGACACTGTTCTGAGCAACGAATTAATTGAAGAAGGTCAATACCGCGATATTCTCCGCCAAATTCAGGTATTAAGGAAAGAAACTGGCCTTGACCATCTCGATAAAATCAAAATTCAAGCTCCACAGTGGCCAAAAAGTTTTGAAAAGGACTTACTTTCAAAAACTCTAGCTACCGAAATATCCGTCGGCTCAGAATTGAAAATTGAAAAAATTTAATGTTAAAACATTATTCTTTACCAGTCATTATTGGTCTAGGAATACTTTTTTGTTTAAACATTCTGATGATTAGTTCTGTCGCCCAAAACGTCATGTTTAAACAGCTAACATCTTGGATCTTGGGTTTTATTCTGTTTTATATCGGCACCCGTATCAACCCCAAACACATCGGCTCCTCCAAGAATATTATTTTAGTTGTTTCAACAATATTGTTGTTTTTACCAATTATTACCAACAATATTACTCGCGGGTCTCGCCGGTGGATCGACATAGGACCTCTTACCATTCAGCCCTCTGAAGTCACAAAACCTTGGTTGATGCTTTTTTTAGCCAATTCAGATTTTCCTTATTTAATCGCCCTACCAATCATCGTCACCCTTCTTCAACCAGATCTTGGTTCTGCCCTCTCTTTGACTGTTTTAACCATCCCCATAATTTTCTACCATCGGGGTATGAGAAAAATTTCTCTATTAATTATCCTCGCTGGACTACTTCTCTCACCTCTAATTTGGAAATTTGGGCTTCACGACTATCAAAAAAACCGAATTGAAGTATTTTTAAACCCCACTTCTGACCCTCTGGATAAAGGCTACAATGTAATTCAGTCACAAATAGCCATCGGTTCGGGTGGTTTTTTTGGTAAAGGCTACAAAAAAGGCAGTCAAGGCCAATTGCTATTTTTACCCGAAAAACACACTGACTTTATGTTTGCCACCACCGCCGAAGAACTTGGCCTATTAGGTGTAATTTTTATTTTGCTTTCTTATTACCTAATTATCAGTGGCTTAATCAAAAAAGCATTTCAAACCACCAACAACCGACCACTATTTCTTTTTACTTTAGGTATAGCTATTCAAATCTGGTTTCAAGTTTTTGTCAATATTGGCATGAATATCGGCATCCTCCCTGTCACCGGCATTCCTCTACCCATGCTATCAGTTGGCGGCTCTTCAATCATGGCAACCCTTTTTTCACTAGGGATTATTTTTTCCTCATAAACAGGAAATTTCCTTGTGCTATAATATCCGAGTATGAAATACGCTGTTATTGCCATTTCTGGCACCCAATACAAAGTTTGCGAAGACCAAACCATTACTGTTGACAAAATCGACCTTGATGTTGGTAAAAAATCAACCACCGACCAAGTCCTTCTTGTTGTCAACGACGACAAAGTTGAAGTCGGCAAACCGTTGGTAAAAGATGCTTCAGTTGAATACGAAATCGTCCAAAATTACAAAGATGACAAAATGGACATCGCTACTTATCGATCCAAATCCCGATATCGCCGTCACATGGGCTTCCGAGCACAAATCACCGATATTAAAATAACTAAGATCACTTTATAACTTTATAACTTGCAACTTTCTAACTAATTATGGCACATACCAAATCACAAGGTAAAACTAATCAAAAGTCCAATCGTCCCGGTCAGAGAAGGGGAGTCAAAATCCACGGTGATCAAAAAGTGGATGTTGGTCAAATAATTATCCGCCAAGTTGGTTCAAAATACGCTTCTGGTACTGGAACCAAATTTGGGAAAGACTTTACTATCTATGCTATCCGACCAGGAATTGTAAAATTTCTCAATAAGCTAGGTAAAAAAATCGTTGCCGTCGTCAAAGCCTAAATTGATATCTTTTTTTCACACGCTTTTTCATAGTATTCTATTACTATGAAAGATATCACTCAGATCCCGACCAACCAACTCGAACCAAACCCATTACAACCTCGAGGCATAATCAATCCCGACTCAGTTTCCGAACTCGTCGAATCAATTCGTGAACATGGAATCCTCGAACCTTTAATTATTGCCCAAACTCCAGCTGGTTATCAGATAATCGCCGGTGAACGTCGATGGCGAGCAGCCAGAATCCTCAAGCTAGCTTATGTGCCAGCAATCATCAAAAAAACTTCGCCTCAACAAATGCTTGAGATGGCTATCGTTGAAAATGTTCAGAGAAAAGATCTAAATCCAATCGAGCGAGCCAAAGCTTTTCTTCGTTTACGCGAAGAGTTCCAGTTAGACAATACTTTGATTGCCAAAAAAGTTAGTAAAAGTGTTCCCTATGTTATCAATTGTCTTAAGCTTTTAACGCTTCCAGATGCCCTTAAAGACGGTTTACTGTCCGGATTGATATCAGAGGGCCATGCGAGAGCTTTATCGTCCATTGGCGACACTAGACTAATAATTGAAGCCTACAAAATTATTCTCAAGGAAAAAGCTTCCGTTAGACGAGCCGAAGAGATTGCTCGTCGAATGAAACGAAAAATCGAAGAGGGAATTGTCCCCATCACCAAAGAAAATCTTCCTCAATTCTTAAAATCTAAATTAGACTCAATTAGTACCGATTTTGAACAAGTTTTTGATGACAAAACTACCAAAGTCAAAATTGCTCAAACAAATATTCTTACTCGAGTCACTTTTCAATTTAGAGGCCCAATCGACAACCGTTTTCAAAATCTAAAAAAACTATATCAATCAATTACCGACAAACCGTTTGGTAATCTGGATGAATAAAACTAGAATCTAATTGTTGGAATAAGTCCAACTGAGGCTGGAGGCCAGTATTTGAAAAATGCCTTTCCGACGATCAAATCTCGGCTAATTGGTCCGAATTCACGTCCGTCTCGGGAATGATCACGATTATCTCCAAAACACAAATATTCACCCTCAGGGACAACTCTCTCAACACCTTCTTGAGCAAACTGACCCGGTTTTGTTACAAAATCACTTGGTAAGAATTTTTGATCTAATAATTCTCCGTTTAAATACACTTGATCACCAGAAACCATCACCCTATCTCCAGGAAGGCCAATAATTCTTTTAATATATTCACACTGATCCTCGGCGCAGGGCTCAGAAGGTGGAGCCTTAAACACCACCACATCACCTCTCTGGGGTTTTCCTAATTGATACGATAATTTATCAGTCAGCAAATATTCCCCATTTTCAAAGTTAGGAAACATCGAGCTTCCCTTAACTTCATTTGGTTGAGCAACGAACAAATATACCAAAACAAACACCGACAAAGCCAAAACTATCGACTGCACAAATTCTAAAATAAAAGATGCGATTGAGAATCCTTTTAATGGTTTTAAGTTCATATCTATCAGTTTATCACCCAAATCTAATTTTTTTGGTGGTTGTTACAAGACTCGGACTTGTGACCTGTCCGGTGGACACCGGACCGCTCTAACCAATAGCTGTGGTTGTTACAAGACTCGGACTTGTGACCTCATCGATGTGAACGATGCGCTCTAACCAACTGAGCTAAACAACCATTTACTTTGCTATTATAACTTAGTGAAAATATATTTCAAAATTCTAACCGCTCTATCCGGCTTCCTTGCTCTTTCAATTATTACAATTCCCAAAATTTTTCAACAACTTCCTCCCCAAGATCCTGTTGTACCCGAAATTATTTCGGCCCAATCTGAAAACGTTCTTGGCGACTCAACTTTGCCAAAACGAATCGAAGTCGATTTAACCAATCAGCATCTTTATGCCTTCGAAAATGATCAACTTGTTTTTGATTATACAATCTCTTCCGGAACCTGGAATCGCACCCCTACTGGCACGTTTAAAATATGGGCCAAAATTCGATCACAAAAAATGTCTGGTGGCTCAAAAGAAAAGGGGACTTACTATTATCTTCCCAATGTTCCATATATTTTATTTTTCTATAACGAAAAAACTCCCAAAAAAGTTGGCTATAGTATTCATGGCACCTACTGGCATGATAATTTTGGAGTTCCCATGTCACACGGCTGTGTTAATATGAGAACCCCAGAAGCAGAACAAATCTACAAGTGGGCTGATATGGATACTCCGATTGTAATTTACGGCAAATACAGCAAATCTATCTCCAATAGATAATTTCAGTAAACAAAAAGCTATTAGTTAGACCTCTACTCTCAACACAAGCATAATCTTTTTGGCTCCAACACTGTTTCATTTTCTTATCCGACTCAACCCAGTAAGCATAACTTTTTGCCGTTTTTATATTTGGTCGCGCCACTGTTTCAATCATTTTACTAATCCCATTTTCAACTCCCCACCAATGAAAGGCTACGCTTCTCGACACTTTCCTTTTTTCACCAGCGATCGTCAATTCATCAATTATTTCATCAGTCACATTAATATCACCGACTTTCTTTCTTAAAGCAAAAACTTCTATCAAACATACTCGCCAATTCTCCTTTTTGGCACTGATTATGGCCCGGTCAATTTCTCGATGTTTTGGATATTGAACTTTTAACTCCAAAAGCATTGCTAAAATACTTTTTTTAGTCGTTGCATTTTCAAAAGTTAATTTGTCGTTTTTCGAATCAATTGTTATTGGCACAACCTCACCAGTCACAATCTCAAATTCTTTATATCCCCAACTATCTTCCTCTCCATTAACTCCGTACACAAAGTGGACAACCCCATCTTCCTTGCCTTCCAGCAAAATTTTACAACCATCAACTTCGGTCTTGGGAATTACAATAAAATCATTACTCTCCCTCACCACTTCGGCATTACACTCAATTTTAACTTTCGCCGGTGATCCCATATAAAATACCCAATTATTTGCCAAATCGTAATTATTACTCAACCCATCAACAAAGGCATCGGGTAAAGCACCATGTTCAAAATTGATCTGGTTGTTGTTACCAAAATCAGAACTTTCTTTTAGTACTGTTCGGTCACCATCTCCGTTTTCATAGCCCAAAATTTTCCCCTCAGGCCACCAACCAAGTAAGCTTTCAAAATAATTTCGTTTGCCAACTTTTACGTACTGTTCAGTCTCAAAACCTATTCCCGAAAAAGTATTTACCCGTGTATCACCAACTTGATTGGCGGCTATCAAATAATCATTTTTAGTTTGCATTGAATCTATTCCAACAATTTGATTATTCTTTTTTACAAAATCAAAAGTAGGGGATAGATCTTTTAACACCGGGGAATATCGGCGAATTGTATCTACTTTATTTTCGCCATTCTTTTTCTGGAGTTGCAATAAAACATTTAATGCGATAGATGAAAAGTCAACATCTTCCGAAATGTTTCCCCCTGACCACACTCGAAAGGCATCAATTGAGCCTTTGTGCGGACTACCCAAAGTAGTTACTTTTATCAATCGCGGATCAGCCTGGTTCTTTTGTGACCAAATTCTTCCTACCAATCCGCCCAAACTATGGCCAACAATTTCAAAAGTCTCACCCTCATCAAAGGTTGAATCAATATAATCATCTAGATCTTCCACAATTTGATCAACAGGCTTTCTCCAATCATAATTCCACACCATTCCATTCTCACCATAATGCTCAATTAGTTTTTCATAATTATTTACAAAAGGTGTCATTCTCCATTCCGCACCATCAACTGTTTGGTTAAAAACCATCGCCCGCTCGTTCCAACTCGCCCCCAATCCGGGGATGATTAGAGTTTTTGCCTGAGGTTCTTCGACCAGTGCTGTTTTGTATTTGACATTATCAAAAAAATTTATTACTGGTCTAGCTGAATAATTACCAGCATAGTTATGAAAACCAAAGTTAGTTCCAGTCAGACGTTCACTATCTGTTACCGTCTTTATTAACGATCCATTGACCCATATTTCAATGTTGTTGCCTTCAAGGACTATCTTGATGTTATTAACAACATTTTTTGGCGGAACATATGGAGTGTCGCCCATTGAATGATATCCTCCATCAATAAATTTCCAGACTCTAATGCTTCCGCCATCTTGAGGCCAATACTCATCAAGAAATCGTATCTCTATCTGATAGTAACTAGTCTTATCATCATTTGCCCCAACGATAATATGCTGATCAATTCCATACAAATTTTCAGAATCAAACTCAATTGTGTAATTGCTTTCCTCACTTACTATTTTTGAATATAGATATGACTGTTTGTTGGAAGTAATTTCTCCTTTCAATCTTCCGTCAACAATACTCCAAGAAGTGTCCCCGATACTGAGATCCCATTTTGATAAACTTCCATCATCAAAGTTATCTTCAAAAATGGCAGCCCCATACACATAACAAGGACAAAATAGGAAAAAAACAAATAAGCAAAATATATTTGTAATTTTAGTCACAATCAACAATAAATATTATTTAAGAAAATGTCAAATATCAAAAAACTTTCAATAATAATTGTCAATTACAACACGACAAGCTACACACTAAACCTTGTTCGGTCAATAAATAAATACCTGAGCATTCCTCTCAACAACATAATTATTATTGATAACAATTCCGATGATGGTGACATTTTAAGACTAGAACAACATGGCTATCAATTAATTCAGAACGAAAAAAATTTAGGATTTGCCACAGCCGTAAATCAAGGTCTCAAAACAGCAAAAACGCCTTTTGTTCTGCTCCTGAATCCTGATTCAGTTTTGATAGATAGTAGCGTGCAAAAAATGTTCGATCGTATTTCAACTGATACCAGTATAGGAATTATAGGAGGAAAAATTCTCGATAAAGATGGAGGTAACTCCAATTACACACCAAACATATTTAAGCTGAATATATATTTAGCTTTATTTGAATTCACAATTCTAAAAAGATTTTTCTCTAAGAACTCGATTACCAGAAATTTTAAATTTCAAAGCAATAAAGAGTGTGACGTAAACGCTTTATGTGGCGCATTTATGATGTTCCGCAGGAAAATAAATAATAAAAAAATATTTTTTGACGAAAACTATTTCATGTATCTTGAGGATTTAGATTTTTCAATACAAATTAACAAATTAGGATTAAGAAATGTATTTTTTCCTCTTAGCTCTATAAAACACATCGGAGGAGCAAGCTCAATGTCAAAATACAGAATATTACACAAACACTGGTACAAATCTAGAAAATATTTTTTTAATAAATACCTAAGTAATTTTTCAAATCGCATTTTAGGTATAATATTTTTTATCGAGACAACAATTCTCGCCCTGTTTTCAAATGAACCATAATACTCCCATCTCTCTCACCATCCTCACTCACAACAGCCTTGAGAATCTTCACAAATACTTCCATTGGGTCGACGACTGCTCGGTAATCAGTGAAGTCGTGATTATCGATGATGACTCTAAAGACAATATTCAAAAAGAAATCAAAAAAGTATTCCCCAAAACAAAAGTAATATTTGAAACCAGAACTCTAGATGGTGATTTTGCCTCTCAACATAGCTTCGCAATTTCTAAAACCAGCAACGACTGGATCCTCTGGCTCGATTCTGACGAATCAGCCTCACCTGATTTGATTAGTTTTCTTAACAACTTTGACTCTTCCAAATATAATTATTCATTCAAGCGCCTCGACACTTTTTTAGGCAAAAAACTTCTTCACGGTGAAAATTATTATAATAATTTCACCCGCCTTTTCAACAAAAATTACGGCACCTTTATGGGTAAAGTCCACGAACATTGGCAATCTTCCAAACCAACAACCAAAACATCCTTAAATATTTTCCACTATCCCCATCCTGATTTAAAAACCTTTTTTGAGAAAATCAATAACTATTCCACTATGCGGGCCCAGGAACTCTACGAAAACAACGCCTCTGTCGATATGTTTGACATCATTCTTTACCCAATTGTCAAATTTGTCCAAAATTATTTTCTTAAACTAGGTTTTCTAGATTCGACACCCGGAATTATCATGGCACTTGGGTTAAGTTTTCACTCCTTTTTAGTCCGCACCAAATTATGGCAGCTCCACTCCTCCAAGCCCTTAGCATAGTTTTTCCAATACTTATATTATTCGGCCAATTAGCTCGTATCGACATTTTTGGATACAATTTTCCTGTCATTGATATTTTTCTTCCCATTCTTGCTTTTGCCTCCTTCGTTCATAGTAATAAACAAACAAAACCAAATAAATTCTTCATTATATTTACCATTATTACGGTAATATCGTTTCTTATCAATGCGTATTCCTATTCATCCATAAAGCCCTTTCTTTTTTTAATCCGTCTTCTGAGTTTTACAATTCTCCTTAATTTCCCTCCCAAGTTTATTAACTCAAAATTTTTATCACTCGCGATTATCTCCAACATACTTTTTGGATTAATCCAATATCTTATCTGGCCTGATTTTACTTATTTTAGTTCTCAAAATTGGGACCCCCATCTTTATCGCTTAGTCAGCACCTACTTCGACCCCACATTTACCGCCCTTATCTATCTTTTCTTTTTAATATACCTTTTTCAATTTTCATTTTCAGGCAAAATTCCATTATTGATTTTAGTTTATTTAGCTCTTGCCCTAACTTACAGCCGATCAGCTCTTTTATCTTTTTTTATAGCTTTCCTGTTTATTTTTATCAAAACAAAAAAATATGTTCAAATTCTTTTTTTAGTAATTATCACCAGTGCTACTATTTTTCTTTTACCTCGTATGCCAGGTGAGGGGACTAAGCTCGAAAGGACCTCCTCAATTAAAGCCAAAATAGAAAACTACCAAGAAGGAATTAGTTTGTACGTTAAGAATCCACTAATCGGTATAGGCTACAACAACATTTCCTCCTATCGGCAAACAAACAACGTCTTGTCCCACGATAAAAACGGTTTTGATGGCAGTTTGCTAACCATATTGATTACCACTGGAGTATTTGGATTGATTGCATTTATATTGGGCCTAAAACAACATTTCACTCTACTCAATACTCCAAGTCAAGCCATGTTTATCGCTTTTTTTATTCACTCCCTATTTGCCAACTCGCTTTTGTACCCCTTTGCTTTTATTGTCTATTTACTATTAATTAGATATCGTAAGTAATCTCAATTTTCTTTTTTGTTACGTTTCCTGCCAAATCTTGTGCCGTTACTTCAATGTCATTTTTCCCTGGCGCCAATTGAAATTTTAATTTAAATTTCCCCTCATCATCAACCATGGCAACACGGTTATTTATCAACACGCTTATTCCTTTTTCCGTTTTACCAACCACATCAAAATCAGCATAATCTACTTTCAGCTTGTCTTCTGCCGGATTTTGCATTTCCAAGCTTGGAGTACTTGTATCAAGCACTACTTTCAATTCGATTCCTGGGTCGCTACTTATCCCATTTTCGCCAATTGATATTGCCAAAAATTTATTTTCTCCATCATCTAAAGTGACTTCCTCAAACACAAAATCGCCTTTGTCGTCGATAGTTGATTTGGCAATTGATTCATCATTTTTATACAGTTCCACTGCCATGTTTTTTTCACCCACCCCATTAACAGTTATTTTTGCACTGTTGGTTGCCTCAAAAGGAATTACCAATCTTGGCGCAGGAGGTGGCAAAGTTTTTTCATTAACTACATCGTTTTTACTTCTAATATCACCTAAAAGTACCGATATTTTTATTAATAAAGGCAAACCAAACATAACCAGCAATACCACCGTCATCACTGTCAAAAAACCCAAAACAATTGTTTTCTTAGTAATTTCCTCGTCGTTTTTTTTCACCAATCTTGATCTTTTAAATTCAGCCATACTATATTATATAACTTTATAATTACTTGAGCCCCTTGCCAGAATTGAACTGACATCTGTGGTTTACGATACCAAAGCTCTACCGTTGAGCTAAAGGGGCGCTCAGCCTGCCCGCCACGGTTGGAGCGGCTAGAGGGAATTGGACCCTCGACTAATCCTTGGGAAGGATTCATTTTACCACTAAACTATAGCCGCATTATAGCCATTTTATCTTACTTCCCGTCGATTGTCGAGCCTGGCAGAACTATTTTGGTACCTATTATCAAGACACTTGGATTAGCAATAATTGATTTATTGTTTTCCCAAATTTTTGTCCATTGAAAGCCGTCGGAATAGTGTGCCACCGCTATTTTCCACAAACTATCTCCTCTTGCAATCGTATACTCGGATGAGTTAACTTGTTCCTGTTCTTCTAGCACCAATTCTTGCCCAACTTCCAAAACCGATGGATTACCCAATTTGTTATATTTGGCAATTTCAACCCAGCGATTACCATCACCCAATTTATTTTGGGCTAGTTTCCACAAGCTATCTCCTTTTTTAACAATATACACGCCACTCTTTTTCTCAGTAGTTTTTTGCTCTTCCTCAGTTTTTACTTCCCCACTTAATTGAAGTTGAGTTTGGTCAGTTATTCCCGGAATATCAACTCGTCCTTTAATTCTATTAAACACATTAAAAATAATCATGACTAGTGCCCCTACAATCACCAACCCCAAAAACATGCTAGCAATTTCATCGGTTGTCTTGACTACTTGTTTTTCACTCATATCACCAATTTACCAAATCAAATCCTATAGTCAATCACATCTATCCATTTATCTCCGTAATATTAACTCATCTTCAATCATTACTTCACTCACTCCGAAAAACTTACTCAATTGTTTTACGAATAATTCCAAAATTTCTTTATTAATTTTATATATTCTATTTTTCCCTTTTATCTCACAGCTTATAAGTTTTGCTTTCCGTAAAATTGCCAAATGGCTAGACACTGTACCCTGATTTATATCCAACTTAGCCACAATTTCAGTCACAGTCAAATCCCTTTCTTTCAAAAAAGTTAAAATTAATCTTCGATTTTTATCAGCAAATGCCTTAAATATTTTGTCCACGCCACCATTATATCGCTACACATCAATATGTCAATTCCTTCTAGCAAAAGTATCATTTCTTCTTTGCATTTCATCGAAAAGCAGTTTAATTTGTTCAAAATCACCGTTTGCTAGAATTTTTACCGCCATTATTCCAGAACTTAGCCTAGTAACCACCGGAAAAACTTCCTTCTCTTTTAATACATCATACGTATCTTTATACACTATTGGAGCATCTCTCCTAGCTTTAACTACCAAACCCGCTAATAACGTCATTCTCGCCGCAAGATCTCCTGGTGACTCTTCCCCAGTTGTTCCAACTACAAAAGAAGAAAAATCATTATATTTTAGCTCGACCAAACCCCCTGATATTATAAAACGTAACCCAGATGTCTTATCAGATAACACTGTACGATGACCCAAAAGAAACTCCATTCCAGCCATGAGATTAGCTGTAGTCGCGATATTTTCGATATTCATTAAAGCAAGTTATACAACGATTAAAAATTACTTTCAACATCTTGTATAATAATCCAATGAAAAATTTCGATAACAAACAAGAAAAAACCCTCGTTTTAGTAAAACCCGATGGTGTCCAGCGTAGTCTTATCGGCGAAGTTATCAAACGCTATGAACAATGTGGCCTCAAGCTAGTCGGCCTTAAAATGGTTATTCCTTCACGAGAAATGGCTTTAAACCATTATTCCACTGACCCAGATTGGGCCACCAAAACCGGTAACAAAACATTTGATTCCTACAAAGCCAAAGGACTTCCCACCCCCGGCAACGATCCCATCGAATTTGCTGAAGGAATCCGAAGAAAACTAGTTGATTTTTTAAGTAGCGGTCCGGTTGTCGCCATGGTATGGCAAGGTATGGGCGCCGTCGCAGTAGTCCGAAAAATTACTGGCTCGACCGAACCTCTAACTTCCGCTCCAGGTACGATAAGAGGGGATTACACAATCGATTCTTACACCGCCTCCGACACTGACTCGCGTGCTGTTCGCAATATTATCCACTCATCTGGGTCTATCGACGAAGCCAACAAAGAAATTGATATTTGGTTTGAAAAATCAGAAATTCTTAACTATCGTCTTATTGCTGAAGAAATCCTCTACGACATAAATCTTGATGGGATATTAGAATAAAAAATTCTATCTTCGCAAAACCATTCCAGCATGCGTAATCCCAAAGGTTTTTGGCAACATCTCACCTTTATCGCTTAGTTTTTCATGTTCTACCCCAACAAGACCCTCGTCAATTAAAAATTGCATGGCAATATGAAATCGCGACCTATCTTGGCCAATTTCTGGAAATAAAAGATAAATTCCTTCTAAGGTTATTCTGTATCCAGGTATCCCTTCTGGATTAATCTTCCTTAAAATATCAATTCGCAAACCCGCACCATTTTCTCTCATACCCATATGATATCAAATTCGTATCCTAAATAAAAAATCCCCTAAATAGGGGGTTAAAACTTAGGTGCAAGCATCTCATCAATTCGTTTTTCCAAAGCCAAAGCTCCTCGACTTCCTTGTTTGACTTGATATGGACATTTAGCTTCGGATATCCTTACCGCAGTACCATTATCCCGTGTTTTTACTAATTCACATCCAAACCTACCACCTTCACAAATATCAGGATGAAGACATTGAGGATGTACTTGCCCTCCACCATCAACATTGATTGCATCATAAGCAACACAATTCACCAAATTCCTTCTCCATGCAACTGGTTCGTTAGAAACTATACTTTCAACTTCACCATCTTCTCTAAGAACAATTATCTTTCTTTCAGCCATTAAGCAGAGTATATCACCTCAAAACAGCACAATAACACTAAAAAAACCGCTATCGATGAGTGGATTTTCAAAAGCTGGCAGTCTGGGTAGAAATTGCTAAATATTTGACTGACAACTTACTACCTCCAATTTCTAATTTTGTTCCAAACGGTGTATAATTCGTTTATAATGATACATTTAAGGTAAGTTCCACTTAAAATGATAATACAAATATTTGAATTAAGATTTCTTGCTAACTTAGACTTCTTTGAAATAAGGTCAAAAATCGGAAAACCATTAGAGAAAATTTTCAAACATTGGCAATACGACGCCACATCGTTGAAGTTTTTCGACGCAGACAAAAAAGTCTCAACCACTCTTGAATGCAAAAGGATTTTGCTTGTTGGTATAAACCAGGATAACGGAAGTTTCAAAAAATTTGTCCAAGATGTTTATAGCTCTTATTTTAAGATAATACCTGTAGAGAAAATAATTAGATTTGGATACAGAGTACACGCTTCTATCGAAATCGAATCTTCATTTGAAGAAGCCGTTAAACTTTTTGAAGAGAGAGTTTATCCCCAGACCGACAATTTTAAAAAAATTTTTCCAGAAAACTTTATTGACGTAGCCTTTGTAGGTGACTTCAAACGTAAAGAGCTACTATTTCATTTAGCCACAGGACCAGTTACGAAGGAAGAGTGCAGCAGAAGGATGAAAGAAAATAATCCGTTTGAATATGCAGAAGATATTTCTGACACCAGTCTATATATTGATATTGACGCCTTTAAAGAAAACTTTAATGCAAGCGAATTAGACAACCACTTAGATTTAGCTTTCGATCAAGTTGATGATATTAAGGAAAACATTTTTGAATTTTCTCTAAAATAATGTCACCACTAAGCACTATATTCACATCAAAAAGCGAAATTGACTTTTTTGAAGCTGAAAAAAATACGCATAGAACATTTGAAGAACTGAATAACGAACCAAAAACGAAAACAGAGTGGACTTTTAAACCTGAAAAAAATACAAAAGAAGAATATGTAACTACAACAAACCTAAGTCCGAAATTTAAAGAGGTTGAACTTTTTAAGTATGAATCAGTGAGTAAAATTAATGATACGAGTACTAATTACTACGACATGACAGTTGTCAAAAGAAGATTGGATGTGGTAATAGGAATTTTATATCAGATGATTGATACAGAGGAATTTTTAGACTTGCCTGTATTTTATTCTCAAATAAAAGACATATTAAGGGAATTATTTTCCAAAATATCAAAAGACAAAATTAGTTTAAAAGTTCAAATATCCTATTTAGAACAAGCGATACTATCTAGCGGATGGGAAAAAATGACTAAAGGGCAACTCAAAACACTGATACAAATTGCAGAAAACATAAAGAAAAAAGGTAAATGGGATGTCAAGGGAATAAAAAGCACAGCAGGCCAAATTACTTCGAGTAATTTTAGACTAAATAAACCAGTCGTTTATGAAGAAGGATAAATGTCTTTTTGAAACCTCAACTCTAAGAAAAAACATTTGGGGAACGTCCGATGAAATCGAGGACATCAAACAAATAGCACAAAGTGCAGACATATACACCTCAACTTATTGTATAAAAGAATTTCTTGTTGGAGTAATATTACCATTGGTATCGTTCTATTTTATTTTAGAGGACTCAAGAAGTTCAAAAGAAGCGGTAAGCAAAGTATCAAACATTTTTTCTCCAAGAACTAAATCTCTTTTTATTCCAGTTGTTCATGATATTTCAAAAATCTTTAATGAAGATAAGGATCATGATCTTATTACAATAATTACATATATAGACAATCTGTTAACTAAATGTAAATCTTCTCCAATAAAATCTATATTAAATGATAATCATAATTGCGTATTAAGTAAAATTGAACCCGGTTATACAAAAGAAAGCTTAGTGTCTTTTTACCTTGAAATTAAACGTCTAACTGGCAAAAAGTCAGAATGTGCAAAATGCAAGATTAGTCGATATATTTCAGAAAAAAGTTCAGATATCGACAGGGTTGTCTCTTCTACAAATAGTAAAAAAGAAAATGAGTATAAAAGAATCAAAGAAGTAGTCTCAAAAACAAGAAAGATTATCAACTGCAAACATTGCAGTTCAATTGGCGATTTAATTATTTCACTTGAAAACAAGTACGCTACAATAATTACTTACGATAAAACACAAAAACAGTTTTGTAATGAAATAGGTAGAAACTGTATTTTGCTAACAAACAAAGGCTCTCTTAGTCTTAACGCTACACTAAAAAAAATAGGTACCCAAAAACAACCATAAAAGTCGTATTCATGCACGGCAAAGTCGGCCATGATAAAGCGCGACTTTAAACCCAAGCTTAATCAAAAATTTTATGTCTTTTTATAAAACCACGTCCTGCGCCAGTTTTTAAATATTGTTCAAATTCGAACGCATTGTGTTCATTGTCGAAAATAAAACACGATTTTAATTTCCAAGGAACATCATTTATAGTAGTCTCGACTTGTTTTAGATTGTGCCTTTTAATTCGGTCTTTTAGATTATTAGTACAGCCAATATAGTGTTTGTTTTTAGTATTGACTAATAAATACACGTAGTAATACACAAATTAATTTTACATTATTGCGGGTTTACCCGATTTACACGCCACCATTCAAACAACGAGACTTCAATATGGGAAAAAAGTTTTCAAACAGCCCACCTTCGCTAAAGCTTTGGCGGGTAAAGCGGGTCCAATGGGATTCGAACCCACGATCTTCCGCGTGACAGGCGGATGTGCTAGACCGCTGCACCATGGACCCAAGCGGCTTTAGTAATATACCAGATAATCAAGCCAAATGGTATAATTTATTAGTTAATAACTATATACCAAAATAATGATCATCCCAATTCTTGTTGTACTCGCTGTAATCGTTTTATTCTTAGTCGGATTTTATAACGGCTTAAAAACTCTAGAAGTTCAAATTAACGCATCTATCCAAGAAATTGGCAACCAACTCAAACGCCAAATGCAACTAATTCCCAATCTTGTCGAATCTGTCAAAGGATTCATGAAACAAGAAAAAGGAATTTTTGATTCACTTACCGATGCTCGTAAACTAATTGCTGGTTCAAATTCTAACCCCAGCATGGGCGATATTGACAAAGCTCAAGAATTAGTCAACAAAGCTTTAGGTTCTTTAAAAGTAATTGTCGAATCAAATCCCGAAATAAAATCCGCCACCTTAGTTTCTGATTTAATGAATGAGCTTCGCGATACTGCCGACAAAGTTATGTATGCTCGCCGCACCTTAATCGACCTTTCCGCCGACTACAATATTAAAATCGGTACAATTCCAGGAGTCTGGCTTGCCCCACTTTTTGGCTTTACTGCCAAAAAAGGTCTCGACACCCCTGTCTCCGGAGAATTCCTATCGGTCAATACATCCGAAACTGAAACTCCAAAAGTCACTCTCAACTAAAATCATTTCCCTCCCTGTCAAGGGAGGGATTAAGGGTGGGTTTAATTTATGGTCAATATTTACAAACAAATCAGTAGTAATAAACGTCGATCATTTTTTATCATCTTATTTTTTGTCGTCTTCATATCAATTTCTGCTTACTTCATCGGCTATGCCGTCGACAATCCTTCATTACTCCCAATAGCTATTGCTTTTTCGGCCATTTCCTCTTTGGGAAGTTATTTTTATGGCGACAAAATAGTATTAAGTCTAAACGGAGCAATACCAGCCAATCGTCAGCAACATTTTGATTTCTATACTGTCACCGAAAACCTTTGCCTGTCCGCCAAAATTCCTGTCCCCAAAATCTATGTTATAGATTCGGAAGCTCCCAACGCGTTTGCCACCGGTCGCAATCCCCAAAATGCCGTTATCTGTGCCACCACCGGATTATTAAATAAATTAAATCGTACCGAGCTTGAAGGAGTCGTCGCTCATGAAATTTCTCACATTAAAAATTATGATATCCGATTAATGACCATTGTTTCGATTCTTATCGGTTCTTTATCTATCCTTATCAATATGTCCTATCATAGCAGTTTATTTCGTAATCGTGACAGCGACAATCGATCGAACAATATTCTAGCCATCATTGGCTTTTTCATGATAATTTTTGCCCCCATAATCGCTCAATTAATTCAACTGGCCATCTCCAGGCGTCGAGAATATTTTGCCGACGCTTCAGCTGTAATGATTACACGCCAACCATCTGGTTTAATTTCCGCCCTCCAAAAAATCTCATCTGATCCAACCAAGTTTGAGCAAGCGTCAACAGCCACTGCCTCTCTTTATATTAGCAATCCCTTTAAAGGCGACAAAATTGCTTCTTTATTTTCTACTCACCCTCCGATTGAAGACCGAATCAAGGCCCTCCAAGGAATGATGTAGTTCTGGTAGACTTACCTATGTCCTCCGACTTCGTTCATCTTCATGTCCACACCGAATATTCTCTTCTTGACGGCTTAACGAAAATCAAAAAACTGATCAATACTGTTAAAGAAATGGAAATGCCTTCAGTTGCCATCACTGATCACGGCAACATGTATGGAGCTATTGAATTTTATAAAACTTGTCAAAAAAACGAAGTTAAGCCAATTATTGGTTGTGAAGTTTACGTTTCCCCCGGATCTCGTCTCGATAAAAACAGTCAAAACCGCAAAAGTAACCATCTAATTCTTTTGGCCAAAGATAATCAAGGTTACCAAAACTTAATGAAAATCGTATCTATTGGCCATATCGAAGGTTTTTATTATAAACCAAGAATTGATTGGGAAATTTTGTCACAGTATCATCAAGGTTTAATTTGTACCAGTTCCTGTCCTGCTGGCGAAATTTCCTCTTTCATCATTAATCAACAATACGAACAAGCTAAAACCTCAGCTCAAAGATTCTTTGATCTTTTTGGTAAAGATTATTATCTTGAACTCCAACGTCATCCCGGATTAAAAGAATCTGATATTGCCAACGAAGGACTAGTAAAAATATCCCGAGAATTAGGCATTCCTTTGGTAGCTACCAACGATTGTCACTATCTAAAAAAAGAAGACGCCTTTGCTCAAGATGTTTTAGTCATGATCAACACCCAAACCACCATCAATTCCGCCAACCGCTTATCGATGGCCGACACCCCCGACTACTACTTCAAATCTCCCCAGGAAATGAAGGACCAATTTGCTGATTTTCCCGATGCTATTGCCAATACAATAGAAATTTCCAACAAATGCGATGTTCAAATCGATATCGGTAAATGGTTTTTTCCCAAATTTAAATTGCCTGAAAACATTTCCGCCGAAGATCAATTAACAAAACTTGTTTACGATTCAGCCAAAGAACACTACGGTGAAATTAGTCCAGAAGTCAAAGAAAGGTTGGATTATGAACTAGAAGTCATTTGCACCAAGGGCTATGCCGCATATTTTTTGATAATGCGTGATTTTATTGATTGGTGTGAAAAAAATGACACAGCGACCAATACTCGAGGTTCTGCTGGCGGATCTTTGGTATCTTTTGTCTTAGGAATCGTCTCGGTCGACCCGCTTGTTTACCAGCTTCCATTTGAAAGATTTTTAAACAAAGATCGTCCATCCCCCCCCGATATTGACCTTGATGTCGCCGACGACAAACGCCAATCAATGCTTTATCACATCATCGACCAGTACGGTAAGGATGCAGTTGCTCAAATATGTACCTTCGGACGAATGAACGCCAAGGGAGCAGTCAGGGACACTGCCCGAGTACTTGGTTATGAGTATGCAATTGGCGACAAAATCAGTAAATTAATCCCTCTTGGCAAACAGGGCTTTCCTATGTCAATCGACAAGGCTTTGCAGATCACTCCTGATTTGAAAAATTTATACGACACCGATCCCGATACCAAAAAAGTTATCGACAATGCCAAAGCCATCGAAGGTTGCGCCCGACACATTTCCGTCCACGCCTGCGCAATCGTTATTTCACCCTCCACAATTAATGATTTCTCGCCCACCCAAGTCGAAACTGGTGGCGATAAAACCATTACCCAATACGAAATGCATGCCGCCGAGGATGTCGGTTTAATCAAATTCGACATTCTAGGTATTAGAAACTTATCTTTCCTTGGCCAATCAGTCTTAAATGTTCGTAAAACTAAAAATATTGACGTTAATCTCCGTAAAATCCCGTTAGATGATAAAAAAACTTTCGACATGTTATCTCGCGGCGACACCATGGGAACATTTCAGTTATCAGGGGAGGGGATGACCAAATGGCTAAAAGAGCTAAAACCATCTCGTGTTGATGATTTAATGGCTATGGTTGCATTATATCGACCAGGACCAATGGCTATGATTCCCGAATATATTGCTCGTAAAAACGATCCTAGCAAAATTTCCTATTTCGATCCCAAAATGGAAAAATATCTAAAAAAATCATACGGTTTACTGGTCTATCAAGATGACTGTTTGTACACTGCTATAGAACTTGCCGGTTACAACTGGGTTGAGGTTGATAAATTCCGAAAAGCCATTGGTAAAAAAATCCCCGAAGAAATGGCTATTCAAAAAGAAAAGTTTATTTCTGGCTGTATCGCCAACGGTTATACTCCAGAAAAAGCCGACGAAATCATGGGCTACATCGAACCATTTACTTCCTATGGTTTTAACAAGGCTCATGCGGCTTCCTACGGCATGTTGGCCTATCGCACCTCTTACATGAAAGCCAATTATCCGGTTGAATACATGTGCGCCCTATTATCAGCCGAAGCTGATGACATCGAAAAAGTTGCCAGTGGTATCGAAGAATGCCGTAAAATGGGGATTCTCGTAACACCTCCCAATATCAATACTTCTCACGCCGATTTTGAATTTGTTCAAAACGACAAATCATTGGACAATATGTCGATTAGCATTGGCATGTCTGCCGTCAAAAATGTCGGTGATGCTGCTATCGAAGCCATATTAAAAGATCGCGACCAAAACGGGCAGTTCCGCAGTTTTACCGATTTTTGTACTCGTGTCAACGGACAAAAAGTCAACAAAAGAGTCATTGAAAGTTTAATAAAAGTAGGGGCCTTCGATCAATTTGGCGAAAGAAATGCCATTCTGGCCGCAATCGACCAAATTCGCTCTCAAGCCGATAAACTAAGTTCTCAAACCGCCAACGGCCAATTTGGTTTATTTGATGGTTCTGAAAAAGATAAGAAAAACACTTTCCCGGTCGACAATTTCCCTCCAGTCGACCCAATGTCCGAAAAAGAAAAGCTAAATCAAGAAAAAACTCTTCTTGGTATTTACGTCACTGAAAATCCTATTTCCAAACTATTGGCCAACTTTCAAGATGTGTCTCTTCCCAAAATTTCTGATATTTCCACAAGAGAAGCTAATTCGGTTGTAAAATTTGTGGCTGTAATTAGCAAATTCAAAGTAATCCGAACCAAAAAAGACAATTCCGAGATGGCTTTTATTACCCTCATCGACGAAACCCAATCGATCGAAGGAGTTGCTTTTCCTCGAACTTTTGCTGAATCTAAAGAAATTATTGCCGACAATAGGGCAGTTTATGTTGAAGGAAAAATTTCGCTCCGCGATGATCAAAAATCACTTCTTATTGATACCATTACCGAAACTCTCCCCAACAATGTCGTCAAATACGATTTTGTTATTGAAGTACCAAAAGGCACCAACGGCACCCAACTAATGAATCTCAACCGGCTTCTAAAAGACAACCCAAACGGTCACCGCGGTCTAATCATCCTTCCCGACGGCAAAAAAATCATCATTCCCTACGGAGTCAATTACAACCCCGCCCTTCAAGAAAAAATTAATTTAATCCTGAAATCTAATTAGTCTTCTTGCCTTCTCTACAAAGAGTCACCGGCGACAAATCGGTTGCATGAGGCTCCTTTTTTGTATTAGCACCCCACCCACACCCAACACGATCGACAGTTCTCGCCAATAGTTCAGCGGTCGAAGTCCGTACAATACTTGGCGTAATAACTGGCCATTTTTCTGGTTCTTTTACCATATTTTTTATTTAATAATTAATAAATAAAAACCAAAAAAAACCCGCCAAAGCGGGTGATTGTTTCCTGACAAAGTAACTGTATAGTATACATCTGTTACATAGCTATTATACACTTCTTTACCCAAAAACAACAGGCTGTTGTAAACTACTTTGTTTTAATATAAAATACCAAAGTTTATGTCAACCAAATTTACCTATCAGGATCGCGAATTTTCAGTCGGCGATACTGTCAAAGTCAACTATAAAATCAAAGAGAAGGATAAAGAAAGAATCCAGGCTTTTGATGGAATTATTCTTGCTATCAACGGAACCGGTGATAACAAGACAATTTTAGTTAAAAAAGCTGCCTCCGACGGAATCCAAGTCGAACGTATTTTCCCAATACTTTCTCCATGGATCGAATCAATTTCTAAGCTCCGCTCTCCAAAAACTACCATTCGACGTTCCAAGCTTTACTATCTTCGCGATACCAAAGCTAGAAGCGTCTAAATCTCCGAGCGCTTAGTGCCGAAAATCGACATCGGTAGAGCAGTAGAGATACTTTACCGAGCCCTTAGCTCAGTCGGTAGAGCAGTTGCCTTTTAAGCAATTGGTCGCGAGTTCGAGTCTCGCAGGGCTCACAAAATGGCCTGGGTATATATACTTCGTTTGTCTAACAACAAATACTACATCGGAAGTACCACCAATCTCTCCCAACGAATAAAAGACCATAATAACGGAAAAAGTAATTACACCAGCAAATTTTTACCGCTAACACTTCAATTCTCCAAAGAATATGCAACTATATCTGAAGCAAATCTCGCCGAAAAATATCTCAAGCGACAGAAAAGTCGAATAATTCTAGAACAAGTTATCTCCACCCAAACACTCGATATCAATGTGTAGAGCAGTCCCGATTTATCGGGATTGGTCGCGAGTTCGAGTCTCGCAGGGCTCACTCATTTGTCTTAATGTTCCAAGCACAATACAAAGGTCTGCACATATTTATCCTTGTGCCAATCCGGGTATGGTTTAATCGACTCCAAAGCCACAAATCCAAATTTCAAATAAAACTGCCTAGTTGCCTCAAACGAACGCTGTCTGTCACCTTCACCAATCGTCTTTAGGTAACATACCCGATATTTCTTTTTAGCTTTAATCTTATTTATTCCATATTCAATCAGCTTCTTACCCACTCCCAATCCTCGACACTTTCTATCCACTGCCATCCAGGTAAGCTCCATAACCTCATCATTTAATTCGCAGAAAATAATAAACCCCAACATCTTTTTGCCATCAAACGCCCCGTAAACAATGTCATTCTTGACGTCTCTCTTAAGCTCTTTGTAGTTATCTTCATCAAAAAAATCACCCAAGCCTTTAACTATTTCTAAAGCAGACTCAGCGTCGCGTGATTGTTTGAATATTAAGTTCATATTTGTATTCTATAATAACTAATGCACTTATACGGCCTGATAATTGGTATCGCCATAATTATTGGTATCCAGTATTTCTCCAAACACCAAACCTTTCTAAAGCCAAAACAGGTGGATATCTTCGCTTATTCCATAATTATTATTGCCCTAATTGGTGCTAGAACTTATCATGTTCTCGATAGTTTTAGCTATTATTCTCAACATCCAAATCTTATAATAGCCACCTGGAATGGGGGAATGGGTATATTTGGCGGGATTATCGCTGCCCTTGCCTTTATCATTATTTTTGCCCGATTAAAAAAAGTCCCAATCCTCCTTGTTCTCGACTCTATCACACCAATCCTGCCGCTATGCCAAGCTATCGGTAGACTGGGGAACTTCATCAATCAGGAAATTCCCACCTGGTGGATAGAAGCCTTGCTCAATTTATCCCTCTTTTTTTATATAAAAAAATTTCCCCAAAATCCAACAGCCAAATACCTAATTGGGTACGGTGTAATTCGTTTTCTGTTAGAATTCTTAAGACAAGACACCTGGACAATTGGTTCAGTCAAGATCGGCCAAGTAATATCAATAATTTTAATTATGGCTGGCCTTCTAATTATCAAACGAAATAAAATATTAAAATGAATCCAGACATTGTAAGCCTAATCAACAGCCTCCACAGTTTTTCACCCCGCCTTTTGGAAAATCAAACGAAATGTGCCGAGTTTATCAAATCTATTTTCATTGCCAACAAAATTACATTTGTCACCGAGACCTTTCCCACTTTTACTCCAGTTTTTACCAAATATGAATTAATAGTTGATGGTCAAAACATACCCTGCCAACCTACTTCTCTTGTATCCGGCAAAATCAGTAAAGACTGCTTTGTCGTCAATTCTCAAAATGATTATGCGTCCTATGATAAGCCAAACTTAAATTACAATGGTTTAAGCGACGTTATCTCCCGCTCCTCTCATTATCCAATCGCTTCACTGGCCTTCTCCCGTAAGGATTTGGAAAAAGTAAAAAACGCCACTACAATTACCGGTGTTGTTGAATTAATAAAGCAACCCCATACTTCTCAAAACATCATTTTAGGCAATATCAACAATCCAACCAACATGGTTTTTTCCCACTTCGATTCGCTCGAAGGTGGTGCAATGGACAACGCCTCGGGTACTGCGGCTTCCATCGTCACCATTATCAATCACCCAGAGCTACTCCACAACAATTTATTTATCCTATCTTCAGACGAAGAACTCTCATTTGACGAACATACTTATTGGGGAAAAGGTTATCGTGAATTTCAAAAAAATCACTCCCAACTTTTTGATACCGTCTCTAAAATATACGTAGTTGATGGTCTTGGATTAACCCCCGCCACAGTCCACCAACAAGAAATAGAAGAGTTTTTCCCCATTGAAAACATCGACAAATATATTCCCAAAACATTTGCTATCTCCTGCGACATCATTCCTCAATGGAGTATTTATCACAGTTCCTCCGACACCCCCGAAAAACTCATACCTCAACACCTCGAACAATCACTTCAATTAATTGCCGATTTACTCAAATAAATGACTAATATAAATATCGACACCACTCTATTTCCAAGCGACAAAATTATAAATATTAACGCCACCAATTTATTTGATGCCTTTACCAAACTATCCTCGTATAACAAAACCATTATCAATCAAATTCTTTCAACCTACAAACAAAAATCTAATTTTCAAAGCTATTTGGAAAAAGCTAAGACTGCTCTACGAACCCTACTTGATCTTAGAAACACCCAAGTTTCCAAAATCTTTACTACCACCGACAACGTTAATCATTTGGAAAATTATCTTGAAGCTTTTTGTGGTTATTGTCAGGGCGCCAAAATCAGTCTTGACGAAGGAGCTCTTCTTCAACTTGAATTTTTCGGCGGGTGTCAAAGTCTTGCCATCCAAAAACATGATTCACATGATATTTTAGGATTTCATACAGAAGAAGACAGCGATGCCTATGACAAATTTGGCTCAAGCAGTTATGGAAAATATTGGGTAGAAATGACCCTGCCCAATTCAAAATTTAGCTTTCTCCATTATGTTGAACTATGTGGTTACGGGTATTCATACTCAATTGCCACAATATCAAATCAAACCTCATTTAATATCAGTGATGTTTTGGGCACAACAGCCGACGGAAATCTTTGGTCTCATATTATCAACTTCGCCCTAATCAATTGTCAAAACGATAACTACCGTCAAGAACTAATCACAAACCTCCAAAACCTTCCTAGTCCCAAATTTTCTGGTGGCTATACATCTACTATTATCGAATGTTCAAATCCTCCAACTATGATTCAAGTCGAGTTTGGTGGCGACACCATTACCACCACACCTCCATCCACAACCACAAATTTTTCCTTCCACTCCGGCATAAATTATCCTCACGACCCAAACATCCAGTCCATAGATATCGCCAATTCAGAACCAACTTTACCAAAATCTTACCTTGACCGATTTGCCAGACTTGCCGCTTCAGCCTCAGAAATTGCTAATTCTTCCTCTCCAACTTTCGAATCCATCCAAGCATCACTCAGAAACCCCCAAGGTGAATGGCGAGGCGATTGGTTTACCGGATACTCAAATATCTATGTTGCCAATCACATTTTATTTCACATCACTCCAGAAGGCGATCTAACTCTTAAACTAATCAGCGGCAACCCTCAATAGTTTTCAGTTTACCAATTGTTTTATAGTTTTCGGCAATTCTCTCACATTCATTTTTGTCAAATCAACATCAACACCCTTAAGTGGGCAACAAGATAAGCCCACAAGTTTAATGTTGGGAAACTCTTTTTTCAATCGACTTATTATTCCAGCATTTTCCACCGACCCACCATGAATATCGTTATCCAAGGTTATTACTTTTGGAACAACACCGCCAAATCGATTGTCAATATTGCTTCTCAGTACCGACATCCAAGAAATTCTTTCCCTCAACCTCATTCCAAAACAATTCAAATTTATCTCTATAATTTTTCCAAAATCGGTATCATCCTCAACGGCTATAATATCAGGACCTATCACAACGATTTCCTTTCGAACTTCTGTAACAGAAGAAATAATAGTATTAAATAATAACTTGAACTTGTGATCCCAGTGGGAGTCGAACCCACGATTACCTGGATGAAAGCCAGGTGTCCTAGGCCACTAGACGATGGGACCTAAAATTTCCCTATATTATCTCATGAATTTTTTTTAATTTAAATAGCCACTAACTAAAGCTTGAATTATCCTGTTTACATATGCTTGAATTAGATACACCAATAAGATGAAAAAAAGTTTCCACTATTATTCACTTCTAGCTTTTTTGTTTTTTTTACCCGCTATCATTTTATTAATTCCTATCCTTTTTAAAAACCAATCCAATCTTGCTATTCGGGCTACCAGCCAAAATGGTCTCACCGCTTGTACTTACGATTGGTTCAATAATAATGTTGGAAGCTCAACCGATTTTCCAAATTTTGACCAACACTTTAGCGATTCCGGATTAGCTGGCTATTTGTATTATCACCACTACGATATTTGTGTCGATGAATGCGAAGGCAACGCCAGTAGTATTATCAGTTCCAATCAAATCGACGGCGCTTCCTGTCAACAAATCTGTAGCGACCTCAATCTTGATATCGATCCACACGATGCCAATTGCGGTAACAACGTAATCACCCAATTAATGTCCATGGGGTGCGACGACCTTGAATATTGTCAATACGACGAAAACACCTTGGCAGTTGACTATGTAAATACATATACCAAAAACTGTCTCAATACCAACGAATTTGGTACCAGCTGTGCTTCAGGCAGTTCACCTATCGTCAATTTGAACCAAAACTGTATATCAAATTGCGGTTCTACAGAACTAAGTGATGAAATTTGCTATGGCTTTTGTAGCCGCTGGAGCCCCAATTCGTGCAATCTTCTGTGTCAAGAACGGAATTATTCCGAGGAATCATGTGACGATATCTGTAACTTCGATGAAGTAGTTCTTGGAGCAACACCCACTCCCACTCCAGAGATAACCCCTGCGAATTTAATCTCACGACCAGACTTTACTACATATTGTTCCAATCATGAGGGAATTGCCTCCACCGTCGACCATGACGTTTCTAATTGGGATGGTTGTTACGATTGGTGTAATAGTAATTGGGATTCTTCACAACCTCTTTGTCAATTTAACGGTGGTTCTCGCGACTGTTGGCTAAACTACCCACCCGACGGAGGTGTTAACAATTGTACTTGGGAAGAAGGTGCCAATGGTGCAAATTTATTAGAAATTGGTGCAACCCCCACAATAAGCGGCACCAGCACTTTACTTGCTCATTGGGCACTTGAAGATAATAATTCCATTACTGAAGAAAATAGCAATTTTTTACCAGGAACAATTATCGGCAATTCATCTGACATCGCCCAAGTTTCAGGATCCACCAACAATGCCCTGAGCTTCACCAACAACTCCAAAATTTTGGTCTTCGACAATCATCAACTACTCAACTTTAGCGGCTCTAATACTAAATTTTATATCGAAGCAAGTGTTAAATCTTCCGATTTCTCCTCTTTAAACTATCGACGAATTGTCTACAAACAATCAGCCAACAATGATGAAGTTTGGTTTTTGGGTACCGGTTTCAACGGCGGTCCTTATTGCGCCATTATGACCACCTCTGGGTACCATGATGTTGATAGCAATAGCCCACTTCCAAACGATCATTGGAATAAAATTGCTTGTTCCTGGGATGGTAATACTGGTCAATTAAAAATCTACCTTGACGACACTCTAATTAATACCAATAATTTAGGTGAAAGTGACCGAACAATCGTTTCATCAGTTGGACCCATCGGATTTAACAGCAACCCAGACTCCTCATATCCATTTAACGGTCAGATAGATGAAGTAAAAATTTATAACGACATCCCCGATAATAGTGAACCCTCAGTCACTATTGATAACAATCTTTCTGGATCAACATTGTCACTTACATCAGATTCTTTTGTTTTCACTGGCACTGCCTCCGATGACAGTGGTATCGAAAAAGTCCGAGCATTAGTTGGGGGTTCCTGGCAAGATTGTGCTTGCACCTCTAACTGTGATACCACCGAAATTAATTTTTCTTGCACCCTTAACAACTTGAACAGTGGAGAAATCAGAGTTCAAGCCATCGACAAATTTTCTTCACCAAATTACACTACCAACGATTCCCAGCCTTTTTTTAATCTAATTACCAACTTCCAGCCGGAAGATAAAATAATCGTCAATGTTCCTCTAATCGGAAATGAATCAATAGGCGACACTCGCCATTCTCTAATAAATAAACAAACTATCGGCAGTCTCCAAAATGATGATTTAATTTCTTCTAATGATGCGGTTTATTTTAATGGTAACTCAAAAATTATTTTCGACGATATTGGTTCAAACATCGATTTCGATGGTTCAAACAGTTCGTTTACAATCCAGGCTTGGGTCAAACCCGACTCCGATTTAGGCGATGGCGACCGATTCATTGCCTGGAAATCAGCTAACCAAAACAACACCTCCTCCTTATGGGAATTTGGTATCACCAATGACCACCATTTATTTGCCAAAGTTAACGGCGAATATTCATACTCAACTGATACCAGTGTCCCCGATTCTCTTCTTGAAGCAAACACCTGGTCACTTGTCAAAATGTCCTGGGACGGACCAAATAAAATTCTTAGTATCAGAGTAAACAGTCGCAACAGTGTAGTCTCCATCGGTTCTGCCACCAACAATATTAGTTCTTCAAACTATCCCTTTGTTCTAGGTGGAGAATATTCCTCAAATTCTAAAAATTGGAAAGGGGGTATTTCTAATTTAGTAATAAAAAATGAAGGTGACAGTAGTGCACCCTACATCTCGATTAGCTCCGATTATCCGAACCGTCAAAGAATTGCCACCACCACACCCACATTTAATATTGATTTTACTGACAGTAATCAAATAATCTCAGCCAGCTATTTTATTTCCTACTATGTCTATGATGAAGATATCGGTACCCGAGACTGGCAATCAATTTCCCTACCAGATGACGGAGAGTGGGATAGTAATCATGAAAGTTTTACATTAACAGTAGATGATTTAACGCCGTATTTACCCGAGAATCTTCAATCATCCGGTGACACCGATAAATCTTGGTATCTGCTGATTAGAGCTACCGATATTTTAGGCAACACCAGCTATTTTCAGGGAGGCTGGTTCATGTCCTACCTTCCTTCAACCAAATCAGGGATGGCCGCCTACAAATTTGCTACTGAAAATTTTGATCTAACACCCCCAGATATATTCGCTCACACAATTTTACCCAACAGAACAACTGATAAGTATCCCCATATAAGAGGTTATGTCCGTGATTACGTCATTTTAAACCAGGGAGAAAAATCATCCAACATATCTTCTATTCAATACCGCCTGAACAATGGTGAATGGCAACAAGCAGAAGCTCTAGACGGATCCTTCAACTCACCATCAGAGGAGTTTAATATTCGACTAAATAACCTGAGCCCTGGAGAATATTCTTTTGAAATCAAAGCCACCGATACTTCCAACAACACCACAAGCGAAGGCACCAACGGGCAAGATCATCCAAATTTTTCCGGTAGTTTTTCTGTTGTCGATGAAATATCAACATCAAATTATGAACCAATTGTCAATGAAGTCAACTTCACTACTAGAGACCTCCAGGATCCTATATACACCACGGCTATCTGGGGAAACGGCATCGCCCGACTAAAACAAACGATGGATTTTTCCGCCACCCAAAAATTATCGCGAGACAATGGCGATTTTGGTTATGAATACGGAGATTCAAATATGAATCTAAAGCCAGCCACTGATGGCAATCTATGGATAGTATCAAACAGTGATAAGATAATTTACTTCGACATTGAGACCAACACTGCAACCGATTACCCTAAAACAATTTTCAAATCAGATACTGGCCAAAAACCAAATGACCTGTATGAATTCGCTATTGGTAATGATCGCTATCTCGTTGTGTCATACCCAAACAATAGCTCCAGTGTCATTTGTCATCTAAATCAAAATCCACACGAGATTATCGAATCAAGCGATTGTATTGATTATGGCGCCAATATACCCGACGGCGAAAACCGCGGTTATGTCAAATTTTCAGTTTTCGGAATTGACTCAAGAATCTCAAATCACACCGGTCTTTATGGTAGTCTCCACAATGATTATGCTGGAGCAGATACTTCTTTTGCCTATATCGACACCCATGACAATCCAATGGATATTAGTAATTACACAATTAGATATTGGGGTAAATCTGACGGTATCGATCGCCCTGGACACCTAAACTCATCTGGCGATCCAGGAGATCCGGTCAACTCTGACGCTATCGCATTTTTCTTCAATCAAAATCAAGGCGAGATTGTCATCAGCACCTACAGTCATGGAACATTTATCTGCAATGACGGTGGTACACCAACTTCAACAGAAAATTCGTCGTGCTTAAGACCTCAAGCCGAGCTAGAACCTAGCTATATCTCCAACGCTTTCTATTCAATTGATGTTGACAGTCAAAATAGATACATCTTTGGAGGTAATCGAGGTGTATTTATGTTTGACCCGCTCAACAAAACATCCACTGATGACGATCTTTTTATTACTCTAGTTGACTACGAAAATATCAATTTCGAATCAGTTTCAAAAGTAAAATGGGTAGAAGGCGAGTATCCGGTTGGTGACGAAATTTTTTATGTTACCCGTTCTGGGCATCTCCGTGTTATCGAAACTAACAACAGCCCCGAAGATTACAAGGATGATACCAACTATGATTATGAACTTCCCTTACCGGCTACACGACAAGGAAATGCCCCGTCGTGGCACATGACCGACAACGACACTTCATGGCAATTATCTCAAGGACGAGGTCTTTACCAAATCGATATTACCCGATCTTTCGAAGACCAAAATATTATTGAGTTTATGCCCACTCCTCCCGAGGGAATGCTAGAAATTAACAATATTACTCTTTCGGAAGTCAACGGCTCTGTCAGTACCAACAGCAGTCACAGTTTCAGCGACTTAGTCTCCTACGAGGTTAGCAACGACTACGGACTCACCTGGTTACCAATCAGTGTCGGTCAAACAGTCAAATTCCCCCAACCAGGATACAAATTTAAAGTCAGAATTACACTCAACAAAGGTTCAACTCCAATTCTTGATTATGTCAAACTTAATTATTACGCCTATCCAAACGAAACCATTAGATTGCAAGTTGAAAATTCACTAAACAATTCCTCTCCACAGCAATCAAATCCAAGCAATTCTTCTACACCCAATTCAAGCTGCACTCAACAACCACCGATATCTACACCCAAACTACTTTCAGCCACAAGTGCTGGTAAAGGTAAAATTAAAATCTTTTTCACTGACTCCTATGGAGACTACACCCATTATTCTTTATCTTACGGAACCAAGCCAGGTTCTCAAGAATATGGCGCATTAAATATTGGCCCCAAGGGAACAAGAGAATATATAATCGACTCACTTTTCCCCGGAAGAACTTATTATGTGCGAGTTAGGGCAGATAATAACTGCAATGCAACACCATGGTCAAACGAAATTAAAATCCGAGCTCCAATCTTGGATAAAATTACATTCCTCAGAACTTCACCAAATTACGGAGTCTCACTTGATAAGGAATCATCTAATATTTCCGAACCAACCGCACCACCACTCGAGCATGAAAAAATCCCAGCTGATAGAATAACAAAAGCTGATTTACCCGCCAAACCTAATATTCTCCAAAGGATAATCAATGTCCTCAAATCACTTTTTAAGCACAAATGATCCTAATTTTCCATGGCGACAACCCACAAGCCAGTCTTACTGCCACCGACACATATATTAACTCAAAAGCCGATTCATTAATCTACCGAATCGATAACAAAGATATCGACCCCAATAATTTAAATCTTATTCTAAATAGCACCTCCTTACTTGGCGAAGAAAATAAAATTATCATCCTGTCCAACTTTTTTTCTTGTTCAAAACCAATTTTTGACAAAACTTCACTTCTGCTCAAACAATCCTCATGTGAAATTATCATCTGGCAAGACAAATTATTAACCGCCACCCAACTTAAAACATTCCCCCAAGCCAAGGTAAACACGTATAAAGCTGACAATCATTTATACCTTTGCCTCAATTCCGTCATCCCAAAAAACATTAAAGCCTTTACCACCAATTATCAAAAGGTAATTAGCCAAAATCTGTTTGACCTTTTTCTCTACATGCTCAATGGTAACTTCCGCCGTCAACTTGGCACCTATTCCAAATTTTCGCCATCGTCTCTCAAAACCGCCTACCTTCAAACAATCGAGGTCGAGTATCTATACAAATCCGGCCAACTTACTCTACCAAAAGATATCGCTCTGCAACGTATTATATTAAACTTGATCAAATAAACCCCGAGTTCTTAGGCCAAATTAACTTTTACCCACCAATTAGCACTCAGCAACCTTATCTGCTAATTTTTCCTCCTGGTTTCGTTTTAGCAAATTCTGCTATAGTTATTTATCATGTCTCAAATAGTCAACAAACCATGGGGTAGAGAAATTGTTCTTACCGACTCAAATCTGCCTTATGTTGGTAAAATTCTTGAAATCAAAGCCGGAGCTCGGCTGTCACTTCAATATCACGACAAAAAAACCGAAACCCTAACTCTTGTTAAAGGCGAAGCCAACATCACTATCAATAGCGACACCCAATCCATGACTCCCTACACCTCATACACCATAACTCCAAACACCATTCACAGAATATCGGCCACCACCGACTCCCAAATTTTCGAAGTTTCCACTCCCTTGGCTGGCAAAACTACCAGGCTTGAAGATGATTATCAAAGGGGGGATGAAACACTATGAAGAACATTCTTTGGTTTAATCAAGTCGGTTATGATGATGTCCAGCTAGTCGGCGGTAAAGGTGCCAATTTGGGCGAAATGTACAATTTGGGCATACCAGTCCCAAACGGTTTTGTCGTTACCGTTGAAAGCTATTTCACTTTTCTAAAAGTCAACAAGCTTGACGTCAAAATATACGATATTCTCAAATCTACCAACGTTAACAATCCCGACGAACTACTCGAATCAAGCAAAAAGCTAAAAAAACTTATCAAAACCACACCTTTGCCCCAAGATTTGGCTGTTGAAATCATGAAAAGCTACCACAAGCTATCAGGCTTTGGTGGACTAAAATCTGCCCCCGTCGCGGTTCGTTCCTCCGCTACCGCGGAAGATTCGCCCGACGCGTCTTTTGCCGGTCAACAAGATACTTATCTTAATGTTATAGGTGAATCAAACGTTGTCGCCCGTGTCAGAGACTGCTGGGCCTCACTTTTTAACCCCCGCTCAATTTATTACCGAGAACAAAAAAAGATTGACCATACCACAGTTGGTGTTGCCGTCCCGGTCCAAAAACAAGTCCAGTCGGATATATCCGGCATCATGTTTACCATCAATCCAATCACCAATAACAAAAATCAAATTGTAGTTGAAACAATTTGGGGTTTGGGTGAGTACATCGTCCAAGGCATCGTCAATCCCGATTCTCATCTGGTCGACAAACATAGTTGGAACATAGTATCGGAAAATCATGTACCGCAGGATGTAATGCTTGTCAAATCCAACAACGAAACCAAAGAGGTATCAGTTCCAAGTACAAAAACCGACAAACCGAAAATTGATTCCAAAACCGCCATCTATGTCGCCAAAATCGGTCAAAAATTACACAATCACTACGGAAAACCTCAGGATATCGAATTTGCGATCGAAAAAGGCAAAGTTTACATTGTCCAAACCAGACCAATTACCACCATACTATCCAATCAAAAAATAATTGATCAAAAGAACGAAGTCATTACCGAAAAAGTTTTCCTCAAAGGTGAACCTGCCAGTCCTGGTATTGCCTCCGGAGTAGTCATTATTATAAAATCTCCCGCCGAAATCAACAAAGTCACCAAAGGTCAAATTTTGGTTACATCCATGACCACTCCCGATTTTGTTCCCGCCATGAAAAAAGTCAACGGAATCATTACCGACAAAGGAGGTCAGACTTCGCATGCCGCCATTGTTTCCCGCGAACTTGGAGTTCCTTGCGTTGTCGGCTCTAATACTGCCACTAAAAGCCTAAAAACCGGCGATATCGTCACTCTCAATGGTGCCACAGGTGAAATTTGGAAAGGCGATCTTACTAACCATCAGACCACTATAAAACCAGCAATCAATACCTCCAAAAATATTAAAACCGCCACCAAGCTCTACGTCAATTTGGGTGAGCCAGAACTAGCTTCCGAAATTTCCAAACGTCCAGTTGATGGCGTAGGATTATTGAGGGCCGAATTTATGATTGCCAACATTGGTATCCATCCTAAGAAAATGATTGCCAATGGACAGCGTCAAAAATTTATCAACCAGCTAGCTTCCAACATGGTTAAGTTTGCCAAAAGCTTTAATCCACGACCAGTCGTGTATCGGGCCACCGATTTTAAAACTAATGAATATCGATATCTAAAATGGGGAAAGCTTTACGAACCTGAAGAATCAAACCCCATGCTTGGTTTTAGAGGCGCAATTCGTTACATCAACGATATTGAAGTTTTTTCCATGGAACTTGAGGCAATTAAATTAGTTCGCAACAAATACGGCTATAAAAATTTTTGGTTAATGATTCCTTTTGTTCACACTCCTCACGAGCTGGAGTTAGTTAAAAAAATAATTTCTGATCACGGCTTAATTCGCTCCCCATCATTCAAATTATTTATGATGGTCGAAATTCCCAGCAACGTCATTCTTCTGGACAAATTTATCGATGTTGGTATCGACGGCATATCAATTGGAAGTAACGACTTGACCATGCTAACTCTTGGTATTGATCGTGATAACTCCGAAGTCGCCTCAGCCTTTAACGAAATGGATCCGGCTGTACTCTGGTCGCTCAAAAGAGCGGTAACAAAAGCCAGAAAGCGAGGTATTTTAGCGTCTATTTGCGGCCAAGCACCATCAAATTATCCCGAATTAGTTGAAAAATTAGTTAAGTGGGGTATTACCTCAATCTCGGTTTCACCCGATGCCATTGATCGAACTCGCGAAACTATCGCTTGGGCGGAGAAGAAAAAACTATCACCACCTCGCCCTTAATAGGCAAAGTCTCATCACTCACCACTTCTTCATACAGTTTTGTCATCTCTCGAATTATTCGATATTCAACGCCTTCACCTTCAACTTGTTTGATAATATCAATTGATTCAGCCGTTCTTTCAGCAGTTTCAAATACAACCTTTACTCCCTCAAAGCTTTTATAATTTTCTAAAAGCTTTTTCTTATCATTACTTTTTTTTGGTAAAAACCCCAAAAAACAAAATCTTTGAATTGGTAACCCTGATAACACAGCCGCATTAGTTACTGCCGACACACCAGGAATAGCCGTATATTTTATATTTTCTTTTTGACACTTTTTTACCAATAACCATCCCGGATCAGACAGCAGGGGAGTCCCGGCATCTGAAACGATGCCAACTTCTAGCCCTTCTTTTAACCACGATATGACCTGGGGAATTTTTTGCTGTTCTACCTCATCATAAAATGAAACTAATTTTGGTTTATTTCCAATTTCCAACTCCTGCAATAATATTCCCGTTTTTCTCGTATCTTCGCACAATAAAATATCAAGCATTTCCAATGTTTCCACCGCTCGATAAGTGATGTCTTTTAGATTTCCAATAGGAGTTGAGATTATATAAAGCATTAGTTAAATTGTCTTATAACTGCCACCACTTTTCCTCTTATTTCTACTTCGCGAACATAAATCGGACTCATGGTCGAATTAGCCGGCTGCAATCTTATTCTATCTATCTCTTTGTAAAATCTTTTTAAAGTTGCAAAACCATTTTTCAATACCGCCACTACAATATCACCATTATTAGCTGTTTTTTGCTCTTTCACTACCACAAAATCGCCGCTTAAAATTCCATCATCAACCATCGAATCACCTTTGGCCTGAAGCACAAAAGATTTGTCCCCGGGTTTTACCAAAGTTCCGTTAACCATCAAGGTTGCGTTGGGATCGTTGTATGGCTCAATTGGCTCACCACAGGCGATAAATCCCATGATCGGCAATTCAATCGACCGAATCATCGAATCGCCATTTTCCTTCTGTTCTATGACTTCGATTCCTCGCACAGCACCTTTGTATCGCCTAATTAAACCTTTTTTTTCCAATACCTCCAAGTGTTCATGGACAGTCGCCAACGATGATAGTCCAAAATGCTCCGCAATCTCCGTAAGTGTGGGAGCGTAACTATATTTTTCAATATTTTCAGTAATATAATCAAAAATTTGTTTCTGCCTTCGGTATAGAATAGTTGCCATATATAAATAGTACACGAATAATACCCGAAGTCAACACCTCAAGTTTTGCTGTTATTATTAATCATGCTTCTTTTTTTGTTTTTATTTTTATTAATCCCTACCAGAATTTTTGCCGTTACCAACGAATTTACCATAACCCAAAACGTCAATTACGAGCATCAATCTAATTTTTCCTGTTCTGTTGAAGAAAAAGTTGAAATAATTAATAATTTTTCCCAAATTTACCTTAAAGAATATAAGGTAAACCTAAGCCTTACAAATTTGCAAAACATCAAAGCCTATGACGCCGGTGGCTCTATTCTTCAAAAAATCGAGCAAAACGATTCTTCAACATCCATCTTCTTAAAATTTAACCAACCTCAAGTCGGAAAAAATCAAAAAACCTCGTTCACTCTTACTTACAGTCTCCAAAAATGCTCGACTAAAAAGGGCAAAACTATTGAAATAGTATTACCTAATTTTTCTCAGACTGACCAAAACCACTTAGTCAACATTACCCTTCAGGTACCGACTAATTTTGGCAATCTGTCGACCTCGTCCATCAAAAATTTTTCCTATCATCAGATATCCAACCACCATTTATACAAATTTCCCATTACCTCCAATTCGCCAACAATTTTTATTTTCGGTGACCACCAATTGTTTGACTTTTCTCTCGATTATTATCTGCAAAACCCCGAAAACAACTCCATTCAAACCCAAATTGCTTTACCGCCTGACACTGATTATCAAACAGTTACCTACACCAAAATTATTCCGCCTCCCACCAACGTCAAACAGGATGGCGATGGAAATTGGCTAGCTACCTACACTCTGAAACCACAAGAACAAATAACTATTAATGCCTCCGGTCAAGTAAAAATAAAACCACCAATTCATTCGCCCCAAGCTATCGATCAATCCAAATATTTAGTTTCCCAAAATCATTGGCCAATCGATTCTCCCCAAGTTAAAACTCTTCCCGGCAAACTCGATACGCCCAAATCGATTTATGATTTTGTCGTTCGCTATTTGAGTTACGACTACACTCGATTCAATTCGGCCAAACGCCAAGGAGCCCTCTTTGCCCTCAATAACCCCCAAAACGCTCTTTGCACAGAATTTACCGATCTTTTTGTAACAGTTGCCAGAAGTCGCAACATCCCGGCTCGTGAAATTCAGGGTTTTGCTTTTAGTAGTGACGATAAAATCAAGCCAATCAATATTACCTCGGACGTACTTCATGCCTGGCCACAATATTATGATTCGACTAAAAATATTTGGGTCTCAGTTGATCCAACTTGGGAAAAAACCACCAACGGAATTGATTATTTTACTGATCTTGACCTAAACCATTTTACTTTTGTAATTCATGGTTTGGAAAGCGAATACCCCTCACCTCCGGGGGCCTATAAAAATAGCCAACAAATAAAAACAGTCAACGTTAATTTTTCCCCAGACGAATTAGAGTCTGATGTAATTTCACCCATAATTTCAAATCATAAGGATGATCTTAGAATAAAAAACCCCAACTTATTTGCCCTTCACAATGTTTCCGTTTCATCTAAAAATCAAATTTTATTTACTATCAACTTGCTTCCTCCTCTTGGTGAAGCAAACCTCAACTATTCTTTGCCCTTTTATCAACTGTCACAGTCTTTTACCGTTAAATCCGAAGAAACAGCAGAACAACAAGTCACCGTTGACAATCAATTCAAAAAACTTGTTCCAATTTTTATTACTTCAATCACTATAATTTTGCTGTGTATTTTAGGTATAATATTGGCAAGACCCAAACATGAAAAAATTGCTTAAACTTATCTTACTTCTTTCTTTTTCCCTAGTTCTCCAAAACGAGTTTTGGCACAATCTTGTATTCCAAAATCGGATCGGAACTGTAATCTTAGTAGCCACTGTTTTATCTTTATTTGAACTGATAATCAAGCCTATTCTAAAAATTCTTCTACTGCCCATAAACATTCTAACTCTAGGTCTATTCAAAATTGTTATCACTTCCCTCGGGCTCTATCTGGCACTTTTTCTTCTCTCTGATTTTAAAATTCTGCCTATCCACACCAGCCCCCAATATATTTTAGGAATTGCCATTCCGGCAATTAATGTCATTGGATTTTGGGCGGTTGTTATCAATTCACTTTCCAACTATTTTTTGTTAGGATTCTTCAGGTTAATTATCAAACCCAAAAAGGAACATAAATGAACACATTTCTCATTGTTTTACAAATAATCTTATCTATCAGCTTAATTACTCTCGTATTCCTTCAATCCAGTGGTGATACCGACGGTCGGTCAAATTTGCTTTCGACCGTCAACTTCGAAAAACGCGGCTGGGAAAAAATAATGTTTTTCCTCACCATCATGGTTCTCGTCCTTTTCCTTATTTCATCTTTAGTTCAAACAATTATCTAACCAACTTGTTCAAAAAACTTCGTTTTTCGATTCTATATCTAAAATATTTTTTGCTTAAAAATATAATTTTTTTAGCCCTAGGTCTGGCTTTAGGTATTTTTGTATTTATAAAACAAAAAGAGATTATTTCCTTTTCCCAAACATTGTTTGTCCGCAGTCAAACCATTGGGGTAGAAGGTTTATATACTTTCGAAAAACTTCCAAAATCAATTACCGATTCACTAAGTTATGGTTTAACTGTTTCCGATGAAAAGGGCAAATTTTCTCAATCGCCAATCGTCAAGGATATTGATATTAGCAACGACAATCTTAGCTACGTTTTTACCCTAAAACCAGATTTAAAGTGGCACAACAACAAAGCTCTCGTCGCCTCCGATATCAAACTTAATATTCCCGGAACCCAAATTTCATCTGATGCCGATGACAAAATCAAAATTACTTTGGCCAGCCAATTTTCCCCAGCCCTCTCTTTGTTTAGTCGACCAATTTTTTTTAACAATACCGCCTATGGATTAGGACCTCAACTTGCTAAAAAAATTACTTATCAAGACGGATTTGTAAAATCGATTCATCTAAAAAATGCAAAAACTCAAACAAATGTTATTTATAAATTTTATTCCAACGAAAAAGATCTTTTTAGCGCCTTCAGATTAGGTCAAGTAAATGAAGTAATAACCAATCAGCTACCAACAGATATCGAAACGTGGCCAAAACTAAAAATTGGCAAGAATGTCGATACCAACCAATACATTGCCTTATTTTTGAACACAGAAAATATTCCTTCAAAGCAGACCCGACAAGCACTTTCCTATGCAACCCGAAAAAATAACGACAAAAATGTTCGCTGCATTACTCCTATTTCACCTAATTCATGGGCATATAACCCAGCCGTCAAAGAATACAACTTTAATATCACTCGCAGCAAAGAACTCTTTAAGGAAGAGAATTTAAAATCAATCAATCTCATAGTCACTCACCGCAAACTTCTCCCCTTAGCTGAAAATATTAAAAAGGATTGGAATGAAGCTCTGGGTATTGACGTCACCATAACTGTTTCCAATAATCCCAAACAAGTTAGCTACGATGCCGTACTCACCTTCGGCCAAATTCCGACTGACCCGGATCAATATAATTATTGGCATTCTACTCAAACTCAGACAAATATTTCTAAGCTAAATAACTCTCGTATCGATAAGTTATTAGAAGAGGGTAGGTTAACTTTTGACCAAATCGAGCGCAAACGAATATATTCCGATTTTCAAAAATATCTCTCTGAAGAATCTCCAGCTATTTTTTTGGAATTCCCAACCGTATATACTATTACCAAAAGCAACTAATTATGGAAAACAAACAACTCGACTATCCAGGCATATTATTGATATCAATTTTCTTGATTTTACTTTCCTATGCCGGCTTTATTGCTTATAAAAGCATCGACTGGAAAGTTCTTGACCGACTAGAACAATCGCCAATTGTTTTACCAACTCCTCCGCAAACACCCCAACTTTAGCTATAATACCCTAAAGTCGCTGTGGCGGAACTGGTAGACGCGTACGTTTCAGAAGCGTATGGAGCAATCCGTGGGGGTTCAATTCCCTCCAGCGGCACCTTCAATTTCAAATTTCAAATTACGATTTTGAAATTGAGTTGATATAATAAAGATACTTTTTAGCCGAAGTAGCCAAGATGGTCACGGCACTGGTCTGAAAAACCTGGGATGTTGGTCCGAGTCCAACCTTCGGCACAGCGTAATGAATTTCAATTAATTGAAATTCAAACGTTAATAAATGCGGGTATGGTATAGTGGTAACATCCGTCCTTGCCAAGGACGTGTCACGGGTTCGAGCCCCGTTACCCGCTCATAAAAACAATCCCGACTTGTCGGGATTTTTTTGTTGGTATAATACAAAAGACCGGTCGTTTAGACCTGCCCGCCGCGGTGGGTTAGTTGATACAACATTGGTCGTTTAGCTCAGTTGGTAGAGCGCACCGTTTACATCGGTGATGTCGGGGGTCCGAGTCCCTCAACGACCACATATCTTGCTATAATATCCTGTTCTTTTAACAATCTGCCGCTGTGGCCCGCCTGCAGAAGCTATCGCTTCAGCGATTGCGGGCAGGTGAAATTGGTATAAAATGGAATAGGCCAATTTTTAGGCAAATATAGTACTTTTAACAATCTGCCGCTGTGGTGAAATTGGTATACACGTACGCTTGAGGTGCGTATGGAGCAATCCGTGGGGGTTCAATTCCCTCCAGCGGCACCAAAATCTACCTTGCCCCATCGTCTAATGGTAGGACAGCAGCCTTTGGAGCTGTTTACTGTGGTTCGAATCCATGTGGGGCAACATTTTAAAAAAGTACCTATAGACACATAATACTTTTTCGATTGGTAATTAAAGATTAATTATATATTGGCTATTAATTCTTATCTAATTCCTTTAAAAACCGTTTAAAGGATGAATTATACCCTAATTTAGGGTATAATTATGTATGCTAGATAGAGGAACCGTAATAGTTATTAGGCATGCAGAGTCTCAATATCCAAAAGATTTTTTATCTGAAATAGGTATTAGGCATGCGCAAGAAGCCAGAACAAAGATTGGTCAACTGATCGATATAGTGTGTAGTTCTCCTCAGGTAAGAGCTGTCCAAACAGCTGAATTTATTAGTGGTTCAAAACCACGAACAGACATTCGATTTAGCGAACTAGAAATTTCAAGTGTTAATGCTCCAACCCCCCGCGGATATGTAGAAGTGGCTCATCAATCTGAACCTGATCTTGTTGCAACTAAAGGCAAGCAGATGGTATCGGCTGTAAGAGATATGATGGTAAGAGGACGCCGTGTGCTTATAGTTTCCCACAATTTAGCTATAAGCGCTCTTTACCAACAACTTACCGGTGAAATATACCCAGTCAATAATTTGGAAGGTTTCAAGTTGAGTGTTGGTATGGATGGTTTAATTACTATTTGTAAAAGAGTTTCTTTCAAGTAGAATTATTTAATATTCCTAATTAGGTTTACAATTTATGAGACTTATATTTATTTATGGTCCTCCAGCCACAGGAAAGCTAACAATAGCTCAACAGTTAGCAAAGCTAACAGGCTTCAGTCTGTATCACAACCATTTAGCCGTTGATCTAGTTGAATCAATATTTGATCGTGAGAAGTTTAGTCATTTTTTTTTCTCCACTATCGCCGAAGTAAATCTATTCATGTTGTCCAAAGCTGTACAAAAAAACGTCCCTGGTATTATTATGACAAGCTGTTATATACATCCCGACGAAGATACATTTATTGAAGAACTTATCAGTACCATAACGAAATACAATGGTGAAATCGACTTTGTTCAGGTTCTCTGTGATGAAGATGAATTAATGAAAAGGGTATCTGAGGAATCGAGAAAAAAATTTGGAAAATTGCGTGATCCTAAAAAATTACTCTGTTTCTTGCGTGAAAAGAACTTGACACATAAAATTAACTCTACTCACAGTTTGTCAATCAACAATACAAAAATTTCAGCTAAAGCAGTAGCTTATAAAATTAAGGATCATTTTCAATTGTAAAACGTTCTAGTCTGTCAACATCATGAAAATAATTGCCAATTGTTCTCCCGAAGAAATGGTATCCGTTTTTTTGCAGGCAGAAATAAATTCTCCTCGTTGGGGCAAAACTATCAATCAATACCTAGCTACACTCAAGCTCGACAAATCCATCATTACCAGTCCTAATTTAACCAACAATACCGACAATGAATCGAGAGCCAAAATTCTTGGCTTACACCGAGGTTATTGTCAAAAAAATGGCTTATTTGACGACTTAGAAAAAATAATCGCATGGAAAAAAGTAATTCTAGTCCCCTCTGACTTTAAAAAAATAAAATATATTGACTATGATTATTGGAATCTCTTGTCCGACAATACTAGATTGGTCAGAAGAGGAGTATCAAACATAAAAAAAGGCAAAACAATCTTTGACCAAAGTAACGATCAATTTTGGCAATTATCAGACAAAATCAAACAAGGCTATCAATTCCCGACAATAATTCTTAAGTCTCCCTTACCAGGACAGCTAGTATTACTTGAGGGTCATGTTCGCCTGACCTCATACCTATTGGCCTTTCAAAAACCAAAGCCAATCGAGGTCATCATCGGGTTTTATAAAATCTTCACAGTCTACATTCTTCGCACCTGTAAAAATACCCTCTACACAGGCTATACCAACAATCTGGACAAAAGACTCCAAAAACACCAATCGGGTAGGGGAGCCAAGTATGTGCGAAGTTTTGATTCGTTCCAACTTGTTCACACTGAGTTTTTCCCCACCAAATCTGAAGCCATGTCCCGCGAAGTCGAAATCAAAAAAATGACTCATTCTCAAAAAGAATCTATAATTGCTCATGGTCCTAAACGATAATTGGTTTTACAAAAATCCACCAATTTTAATCAAAATTTTCCTACTCACTTTTATCTGGGGCGATTCACTAATCATGTTTCCCCTAATTCTTGGCGTTATTCTGCTTTCTATATTTAATCCACACTTAGGCATTTTTGCCTATCTCCTCCTCATTTGCCTTCGTTTTACGGTCGAAATATTTTATTGGCTTTTCCAACAATTTGGCCCAAAAACATATCGACCCTTCGATTTTGGTTTAAAACATCTAGGCAACAATTCTATTTATATTCTTTATCAACTTAGCTCAACTGCCATCGTCTTTATTTCAATCTATCTAATTCTAACCAAATTCCTCCAACTTTGATAAAATAGGGAAACTCGCGGGATTAGTTTAATGGCAGAACTAAAGATTTCCAATCTTTAAGCAAGGGTCCGATTCCCTTATCCCGCTCACCACGATTCGCCGCCATGGTGAAATTGGTATACACGCAAGACTTAAAATCTTGTGCTCTCAACAAGCGTGGGGGTTCGATCCCCTCTGGCGGCACCGGGGATTGGCGCAATTGGCTAGCGCGCATGGTTTGGGACCATGAGGCTGCAGGTTCGAATCCTGTATCCCCGACACTAAAATGAAGCGTTTTTACACATACGTGATCTTTAGCCAAAATACGGGCAAATATTACATTGGCTACACAAGTAATCTCGAGAAAAGAATCTCTGAACACAACAACGGCAAAACAACTTATACCAGAAATAAAGGACCGTGGGTATTGGTGCATTCAGTTGAACTTTCAAGCAAAAGCGATGCAATCCGTATAGAAAAATTAATAAAATCATATAAAGGTGGAAATGCGTTTAAAAAAATGATCAAAAGCAATAGCTAGCGCGTCCCGCCATGGGCGGGAAGGCTGCAGTTACAGCAAAATTTATTGACTTTTCCTCAGTTTTTCGGTATAAACCTATTATGTCTTTCGGTCAAATTTTTATTATCACTGGGCTTTTATTAGTCATTCTCGAACTTGTCCTGGGCTTTTTTACTGGTTTTGATTTACTAATCATTGGCACAATTTTAATTATTGGCGGATTTAGTGGCAATCTATTCAACAGCTCTTATTTAACTTTGGGAATTTCCATTCTTCTGGGAATTACTTATCTATGGCTTGGCCGTAATTTTATTAAGAAAAAAATTACCATAGCCACCAAACACACCAATATTGATAAATTAATTGACTCAACGGGAATTGTTTTACAATCAATCTCACCCAACAAGGCTGGATTGGTAAAAATTGAGGATGAACAATGGCGAGCAACCAGCGACCAAAAAATATCTACCAAACAAAAGATTCAAGTTATCTCCATTCAAGGAGTTACATTAAAAGTTAAAAAAATATAATGAACTTTGAACAATTTATTTTCTGGATAGTTTTAGCTATTGTTGTAATAGCCTTATTAAAAAGTTTTCGTATTGTTAGGCAATTCGAAAAAGGAATCATTGTCCGACTTGGTAAATACGACCACACCGTTGATTCCGGTATAACCCTACTCGTTCCCTTCATCGATTCGATTATCATCGTCGACATGCGGGAAAAAGTAATGAATGTTCAACCTCAAAAAGTTATTACCCGCGACAACGTTTCGGTTATCGTCGATGCTGTTATTTACTACAAGGTAGTCGACCCTGTCAAAGCTGAATTTGAAATCGAAGACTTTGATTATGCCGCCACTACTCTTGCCCAAACCAATTTAAGAAATTTAATCGGCGACAAATCTCTTGACGAAACTTTAACCGCCCGCGATAGTGTCAATACTTCACTTCGCCAAGTCCTCGACGAATCTACCAACGCTTGGGGAGTTAAAGTCACCAAAGTTGAACTTCAAAAAATTGACCCACCTCAAGATATTACCGATGCCATGAGCCGACAAATGAAAGCAGAACGGGAAAAAAGAGCCAACATTTTAGAAGCCGAAGGTTTCCGTCAATCTGAAATTTTAAAAGCTGAGGGTGATGCCCAATCAGTATTACTTCGTGCCGATGCTCAGGCAAAATCAGTCGAAATGGTCGCCAAAGCCGCAGAAAAGAATTTCACCGATCGGGCTCAAAAATTGCGACAATACGAGGTAGCCGAAAAAGTTCTCGGAGGAAATTCAACTAAGTTTATCTTACCTGCCAATGGCGATATCGTCAGTGTACTGAATTTGGAAGGTAATAATTCCGTAATTCCTCTTAAGAAATAATTAATGCCCATTTCTCACTTCAAAACCATTACTGGCAAAAAAATAAGTTTGCCTGTGTTTTTTCCTGACGCCACTCGGGCAGTTTTAAAGACACTCGATACAGCCGATATTGAATCAACTAAAACTCCCGGAATTTTAGTCAACACCTTTCATCTCCACCATCAACCAGGTCCAAAAATAATTGAAAATTTTGACGGTGTTCGTCCTTTTATGAACTGGGATGGGGGAGTAATATCCGATTCGGGCGGTTTTCAAGTTATGTCACTTGCTAAAAAATTTGGTGGCAAACACCCGGTTAACGACGAAGGTGTCAAATTTAAATCCCCGCAAGGGCAACGAATATTTTTTACACCCAAAACTTCAATTGATTTTCAATTTACCTTAAAATCCGACATGGTTGTGGTTCTTGATGATTTTACCGATATCAACGCCACTCCTCGCCAAGCCCGAGAAACCGTTGAAAGAACAATCATGTGGGCAAAACTATGCAAAAAGATTTTTGAAAAAAATTGTAAAGATATTCGGCCTTATTTATTAGGCGTAGTTCAGGGGGGCCATGACTTAGAATTACGTCGTGAATGTACCCAAAGACTGGTCGAAATTGGTTTTGACGGCCTAGGTTATGGCGGTTGGCCAATGAAAGAAGACAACACGTTTAACTTCGAAATAGCTCAAGTTATCGCCAATAATACCCCCGATAATTATTTTCTCTACGGTCTTGGAGTTGGCAAACCAGAAGACATTGTCGGCTGTGTCAAATTAGGCTGGAACATTTTTGATTGCGTAATTCCCACTCGTGACGCCAGACATCGACGTTTATATGTTTATAATGCTTCAAGCATCAACGACATCGACATCAATCAGCCAAATTTTTATTCCCATTATGTCCCTGATCGCGACGCCAATCTCAATCTAAACGAGCCAATCAGCACTGCTTGCGATTGCTTACTCTGTTCTCGTTATACAAAAGGATATCTTGCCCACCTATACAAAATCGGTGATCAAACCGCTGGACGGCTAGCCACTATTCATAACCTCCGTTTTTATTCTATTCTCATGGAAAAATTAAAACCAGTTTATGAAAACATTTCTAAGTCTTAATTTTGGTTGCCGGGTCAATTCTGCCGAAACAAATCTTTTTTCGCAATCATTAATTGACCAAGGTTATATTCCCTCAAACGATAACCCCGACATTATTTTTGTCAATACCTGTGCCATTACCAAAAAAGGGGAATATGAGTCAATTTCAAAAATCAAAAAACTTCAACTTACCTATCCCCAGGCTAAAATAATCGCCACTGGTTGCGCCGATTTATCAAAACTAAAATCACATCCCAACACCACCATCGTCGACAAAGAAAATCTACCTGATTTCTATACCCACAAAATCAAGGACAAATTTAGCCATACCAATCGCTATTTATTAAAAGTTCAATCAGGTTGCACTCAAAACTGCAGCTATTGCGTTGTCCCTTCCCGGCGAACCAAATTGTGGTTCTTACCCCTCGATAAAGCAGTTGAATCAGTCAACCAAGCAGTCGATGACGGCTACACCGAAATCATAATAACCGGGGTAAACCTAAACCAATATCTTCCAGGTTTTTCCAATTTAATCGAAGCTTTACTTCAAAAAACAAAAATAAATTTAATCTCATTCGGCTCAATTCCCATCAATTGTATTGACGACAAATTTGTTGATTTGCTTAAAACTTATAGCTTACGACTTAGTAACTTTCTCCACATTCCCATCCAATCCGGTAGCGACAAAATTCTCAAACTCATGAATCGCAATTACGACGTCCAAAAAATTACAAAAGTTTTTAATCAACTTAAGACCATTCCCCCTCTTTCGTCAAAGAGGGGGTTAGGGGGTGATTTATCATTCGGCACCGACATCATTGTCGGTTTCCCCACCGAAACCGATTCCGATTTTCAAGACACTCTAAATTTATGCCAATCTATCGGCTTTTCTCAAATTCATGTTTTTCGTTATTCACCCAGACCCAACACTCCCGCCCGGGAATTATTTTTAAAATCAAGCAAAATCGCCAAAGAAACTCGTAAAACCCGATCAAAACTTATCTCCCAAACCAAAGTTCCATCTCATCAAACACCTCGTATTTAAAGCTCACTTCTTGTCCAGGGAACCTTGCTTCCTTACCCCACACAAACGCTCTGGTGATATCTTCACTCATTTGGGTCGATATCTTTTTTAGTACATCTTTTAGTGTTTGCCCCTGCTTCATAATCAAAGGCTCGATTCTATCAGGCTCACTCGTTCTTTCTCTTTTTAAGTACACTCTAACCAAGCCCAGTTTTCTCCATACTCTATCTTTAAATTCTTCTACCCCCACCCCCTTATCTGCATTCATCAAAATTGCGCCATCCTTTTTAAAACTTTTCACCGTATCTATTTTTGTTACTACCTCTACCAAAGGAATATAAATTCTAGTTTTGGAAAGCCCATCGATAAATCTTTCGATTGTCGTAATTTTTTCTCCTAATTGAATTACCACATTGTCAAAACCCATTTCCTTTACCACCTCAATGGCCTGTTCTTTGTCCAACCCACCAAAAGGGTCAATAATCCTCACCGCCCCTTTCCCAACTCGGTGGATATGCATTTTGGGCGGCTTGGTATTCAACCTCACTCCCGCATTCTCCATTTCATTTTTTATTTTATTCAACCATTCAACTCGAGCCACGTCGGTCATCAACACCACCAAATCTGAGGCTCGAATTACTGACAGTACTTTACGTCCAAAACCCTTTCCCGACGCCGCCCCCTCGATAATTCCCGGTAAATCCAAAATCTGAATCCTAATTCCCTTATATTCCATCATTCCCGGAACCACTCCCAAAGTCGTAAAGTCGTAATTACCGACTTTCGATTCAGCATTTGTCACTGAATTTAGTAAAGTTGATTTACCCACTGATGGCAAACCCACCAACACCACCGACGCGTCACCGCTATGTTTAATAGCATATCCAACCCCTCCACCAGCCCCTCCGGTAATCTTTTCTTCCAACATATCCTTTAATCTGGATAGCTTTGCCTTTAAAACTCCATGATGAAACTGCGTACTTTTGTCGTACGGCGTATCATGCAATTCTTTTTCAACTGCAGCAATTTTTAAAGAAATTTCTTCTTTGATCATTTGATAGAATAGAGAGCCATGTTTTTCATCGCCCTAATATCTTTATTTTTCCTTAATTACAGTCCTATTTTAGCATCACCTCGCAACATATTCGGTGTTCACCTTACTCAAACCAGTGATATTCACCAGGCTTCAAAGATTATCAACTCATCCGGCGGTGACTGGGGCTACACTACTATCGTCGCTCGACTTGATCAATTAGACAAAAATACTTGGCAAGAATTTTTTAATAATTGCCGTACTTATCACGTTATTCCCATTATACGACTAGGCACAATAATGGAAAAGGACTATTGGAAACGACCGGTACCGGAAAACATAGATACTTTTGCCAATTTCTTCAACGAGCTTAATTGGCCTCAAAAAATTCGCTATATTCAGCCCTTCAATGAAATAAATCATTCTTCCGAATGGGGAGGGGAAGTAGAATTAAAATCCTTTGTCGATATTTTTACCTACACTCACGATAAATTTAAATCTTTAAACCAAGATTATTTTATCCTATCTGCTCCGCTCGATTTAGCCGCCCCCGAAAAACCACCTTTGTACAAATCGGCCGACAATGTCTATCGCGAAATTTACAACTATAATCCCTTATATTTTGATAGTTTTGACGGCATTTCTTCACATTCCTATCCTAACCACGGTTTTGTCGGCCTACCATCCGATTCCGGCCGTCATTCAATAAAAGGTTTTGTCTGGGAACAAAATTTTATAAACTCACTTGGAATTAGCAAAACTTACCCTGTTTTTATTACCGAAACTGGCTGGCCACATCGAGAAGGGGAGTCGGCCGATAAAAAATTTTTTACCAGTAAAACTACTGCCAAACTATTAACCGAAGCTCTACAAATTTGGCAATCTTACCCCCAAGTAATGGCCGTTTCTCCATTTATATATAATTTCCCCTACCAACCCTTTGATCACTTTTCCTGGGTAGATAAATCAGAAACTCTTTATCCTGAGTATCAACAATTAATCGACTTACCCAAAACCAAAAACATTGTTAGTCAAACTACTTCATACCAGATTATCAAACACCCTTTACCTTGGTTAATCTTTCCCAACAAAGAGTATTTAGGCGAAATTACCTTAAAAAATACCGGTCAATCAATTTGGGGAGAAACTAAATTCTGCCTCAAACCCATTTCTTCTCCCAACATTACTCTTGACAGTTTGTGTTTAGGTGATGCAAAAGTTTTGCCCAATGAATCCACCAAACTTTTCTATAAATTCAAAATTAATTCCGACATCGTAAAATCCGCCTATCTTGGCTGGGAAGAACTAGGAAAATTTGAAATCGGCCTTATCAATGGCAACCCTATCATTTATCAATCCAAAGAAAATTTCATTCAGAAGATAGTTAGCAATATTAAAAGTATTCTTACTTTGTGAGCCGCGAGAGACTCGAACTCTCGACCAATCGCTTAAGAGGCGATCGCTCTACCGACTGAGCTAGCGGCTCGATTAGTACGCCTAGAGGGAATCGGACCCCCATCACTAGTTCCGAAGACTAGTACTCTATCCATTGAGCTATAGGCGCAATTATACAGTATCCTCAGTAGGGATCGGACCTACGACCTCTTCCTTAGAAGGGAAGCGCTCTATCCAACTGAGCTATGAGGACCAAACATGCTATTTTATCAAGAATTTTATATAATATCCTTCCTATGTGTGAAAAACTGAAAATTGATCTTACAAAGGTAACCGCAGTTGAAGATGATAGTTTGACTATGGGTCAATTAATAAATTTAGAAATAGAAGCGGATGATCTTCGAAATGGAATAAAAGGAAATAGAAATACTGTGATAGGTACAAACCAAAAACCGAGGTATGCCAACGATAAAAAATCGCAAAAATAACTATGTATTTATATCGATACTGAGTTTGGTAGCTTGATATAATACAAATAATTAAGCCGCTGTGGTGAAATTGGTATACACGTACGCTTTAGGAGCGTATGGAGCAATCCGTGGAGGTCCGAGTCCTCTCAGCGGCACATTTTTTTGCTACACTTATTTATGATTCTAACTTTATTATCTTTTCTATTGCCCTCGGCCATTCTTGCCCAAGACGCCACTCCTACAGCTACACCCACCCCCAATTTAATCGAACAATACCAAAAAGATTACACTTATCAGTACAATCTTTACCAGGAATCATATCTGGTTTATCTTGACAAAAAACAAGTTTATACCAAATACGGCACCGTATCTTCTCAAAAAGAAAAGTTTGACACCGCCAAAGCGGCCATCATCAATCGCAACAATGCTTTTCGAACGTATTTAATGACTCTTCGCACCATCCTCGACTCTCATCAATCAGTTAATCCTACCGACACCGAATCCAAAAAAATCGACCTAGCCAAATGGGAAGCCTATTTCTCCGAACAAAATACCGTAGTTTCCGCCATTAATAATGATATCGATCTGGGCAAATGGGCCTCCGATTTTCAATCAAAATATATTGATATTCAACAATCGATTTACACTGCCATCACCCAGGACCAAATCAACCAGCGCCAAATCTCCCATAATCAAATAAAATCTTTGGCTGATTTTATAAAAAGCTCCGCCAAAATCAAAACCGACAATACTCAGTGGTATAGCAATCTCAATGTCCAGTCCGACCTGATCAATCAAGCTATAATTGATTCCCGCAACTTAACCCAAAAAGCTCAATATCAAATTAAGTTTACCGATTTTTACCCTGAAGTAAAAAACAATCTCAACCGTATCGACAGCTATTTAACTCAAATGCTTGGCAACCTAACCATTATCATCAACCAAAACTATCATGAATAACGAAATAATTTTTCAAAATAACGACACTCAAGTTGACAACCCTTTCGACCAAACAGTCAAGCCCACCCAAAAATTTTCCCTTCCTTCTGATAAACGAATTTTAGCCCTCATAATTCTTGGAGGAATAATTGTTCTATTATTTATAATCGCCCTAATCGTCTCCGCTACCAAACCAAAAAATCAGCCACAGTACAACGACCCAAGCCCAACTTTTGCTCCCACATCTATTGTTTCTCCCACTCCGGCAGCTGTCCCAACAGAATTTCAACCTTATCTTAATCAAATAAATCTAAATCACACCTCAGAACTCCCACCACCCAATATCGACGACACAATCGGACTCTAGTTCTTTCTCGACAAATAAGCACCAGTTTCAGTTGAAATAGATATTTCTTCTCCAACCTTAATAAACAAGGGGACTAGTACCTTTGCCCCAGTATCCAAAAGCGCATTTTTCATCGCTGAAGTTGCAGTATCACCTTTAATTGAATTTTCCGATTCTACCACCGTACAAATTATGCTCTTTGGCAAAGTAATACCCACTGGTTTGTCATCATAAAATTTTATTCGATATAAAAGACCTTCTTTCAAATAAACCTTGTCATCGCCAACAATATCAGCCAATACGCTGTATTGCTCAAAAGTTCTTGGTTCGATAAATACATAATTAGTTCCGTCAAAATAAGAATATTCTGCTTCGTGAGTTTCAACCAATACTTCCTCGACTTTTTCACCCGATTTATAGGTGTATTCCACAACTCTTCCGGTAAATAGTGATTTTAATTTGATCTTATAAAAAGCCGATCCCTTACCTGGTGATACAAAACTAATGTCAACCACCATGTGTGGCTCTTCATGAAAAAGAACATATATGCCTTTTTTTATTTGTGCTGTCGATATCATTCCCATAAGCGATATTCTATCACCAGACCAAAAAAAATCCCAGAGCATGCTTTTTAGAGGAGCCACCCCGGGATCTAAGGGCTAATATAACAAAATATTATAGACAAATCAAGGTATATATTCCTTACGCACTAAAAATCACCCGATTCCATTTCAGCAATAAACTGATTTACCCCATATGCCCACGAGCCATTAGAATGTGGGCAATATTTTTTCATTATCAATTCAGTGGTATTTAAGCCCTTATCAAAATAGGCTCTTTTTAGGTACTCAGCATAACTTTTCAAAGCCAACTCATAACTTTCAAATTTCAATGTCCCATTGGCATGAATTCCGTACCCCCAACAATTATGACTATCCTCGGGAATTTTCTTGCACAAATTCGACTCTTGCTGAGCAATCGCCACTATCCAATAGTATTCAAAACCATAATCTTGGGACAGCTGAAAAATCATGTCCGAATAAGGTGCCAATGGTGATTTGTATTTTTCCAAGTATCTCTTAATAATCAATGGTCTCGCATCTTCCGACTTAGTTTCAACTACCTGAGATACCCCATCATTGGCCAAAACCGCCCCTTCTCTTATTTCAGCGCTATTTTCTGCCAAACTTATACTATAATTTCCACCCAAAGCTTTTCGCTGACTATTTTGCAGCCACATTGTTTCCACCATCACTGCGCAAACCAGCACAGTCATCAAGGAACCTACCAAAAATAATCGGCTAATTTTATAAAATAAATTTTCCATTAAGTTGATAAATTCATGATATCATAGTGGCACTATGAAACCAAAAAATACCGATATAATTATCAATCCTGACAAATCATTTGTTTTAACCGTAACCTTAGATCAAAAAACTCTTGAGACTGAAAAAGGTCATGTTCTTGAAAATTTCCAAGCCGAGTTTGAAACCAAAGGTTTCCGCAAAGGCAAAGCTCCTCTCGACGTTGTCGAAGCCAATGTTTCTCCCACTGCTTTAATCGAGGAAGTTCTCTCCCACGCTCTTAGTCATGTCTACCAAGACAAGCTAAAAGAAAATAATCTCAAACCAATTATTGATCCCCAAATTGATATCAAAAACCCTCCGCTAACTTGGGATAAATCATGGACCGTCGAAATCAAGTCATGTGAGCTTCCTGAAATCAAACTCGAAAAGTCATATCAAAAAGAAATCACCAAAATCAACAAATCCGACGAAAAAGACGAGCAAAAAATGGATTTATCCATTAAGTCACTCCTCGACAACTCCAAAGTCGATTTACCAAAAATGCTAGTTGACTCTGACCTTCAAAAGCAACTATCCAATTTGGTTGACCAAGTCCAACAATCAGGGTTAACTCTTGATCAATATCTAAAGTCCAAAAATGAGAATCTCAAGGATTATACCGCTAAAATTGAAAAACAAATTCGCCAGGAATGGCAATTAAATCTTTGTATTAGCCACATAGCCGTCACCGAAAAACTTGAAGTCAACAAAGAGGAAGTCGATGCAATTATCCAAAAACAGCCTGATTTAGCCAAAAATCCCAACTTGGCCTACTATCTTTTAACCCAACAAAAGGTCTTTGATTTCCTCAAGAAATTGTAAGCATTCTCGCTATATTTAATATCTTATAATCTGGTATAATACTTAACCATGGCAGGTGGTTTCCTGGGTCCAAAAGATCCTAAATGGAAAAATATCAGTAAAAATAGCTTTAGTAGCGAAGTACTCAAAGACTCCCAACAGATTTCCTCGTCTCCAAAAACCGACAACAAGCCTTCATTTGGTCTTAAAGGAATTTTAGGTCTAAACCAAAAAATCGAGTTTAATAAGCCAAAATCAGCCGAAAATAAGGTATTATTCGGTCAAGTTAATCATCTTGATGCCGAATTTCAACAATTAATCAAAGCAAAGCAAAACGAACTTCAAAAAAGTATTGAGGAGCTAAGAATTGAAATTCAGAAACTCATCAAAAATTCAGCCGTCATTAAAAAAGAGATCGAAATTGCCGCCGATGCCAACATCGTTGAAATTAGCGAATACCAAATCACTTATCTTCAAAGAATAAAAACATTCTTTGCCACCATCAACCAAAGTATTTCTGAATCAAGCCTATGGCTTTCCAGTCTCAGCACCAAAAAGAAAAAGAAAAATGCTTTCTGGAGTACTGTCAAAAACAAAAAAGCCGGTGGTGAACAATATTTATTTAGTAGCGAACATTCCGTTGCCCGCAGCGCTGGCTAATTATGACCGAATTGTCCAGAACCCAACTATTAATTGAGTATTATCGTCGTCTTGTCCCACGCAATCGAGTCCATCCAAATTGTCCCATATTTTCCCCTGATTTTGCTCCAACAACCGCGATTGTTTGCACTCCAGCAGCTAGTAAAGAATTTTCAGGCTGTATCGGTCATAGACCAGAGGCTACTCGTTCATACTCAGTATTACCATTATGTCGAGATTGTAAAGCCTTTATTAGGCTTAATCGCGGAGACAATACCCACAAGACAAGATTTTTTCCCATCGGCTCCACTGGCCCAGAAGGCTCACTAGGATAAGTCAAAAATATTTTTTTTGATATAATCAACCGTAAGAACCTGTAGCCCTGCCCACCGTGGTGGGTCAGTTGGTTTTTAGATTCTTTAAAAATTGAACCTGTAGCTCAGTTGGTTGGAGCGCTTCATTGACATTGAAGAGGTCAGAGGTCCGAGTCCTCTCAGGTTCACCCATGTTTTCAAATCACTATACTACTGCGACCATAACTACATCGCCCGTCAGGGCATGATATCTTTCATGCCTTGCTCGGGCGTCTCTGTTTCTTTAGGTGAAATTTTGCAGTGAAACGCCCAAAATTTTCCTAAAGACACGATCCCGCATAATCCCGATACATCGGGATTCATCGGGACAAATTCCATATAATTTAATCTATAATATCCATATGTCACAACAAAATTCAGACAATTTACACAACATTCGCCATTCAGCCGAGCATGTTCTTACTCAAGCCATGCAAAATCTATTTGGCAAAGACAAATTTTTTATGGCCATGGGTCCAGCCACCGACGAAGGTTTTTATTTTGACTTCGAACCTATTAGCGATTTCAAAGTTTCCGAAGAAGATTTTCCAGCCATAGAAGCTGAAATGGCCAAAATTATAAATAGAAATTTACCTATTGTTAGGTCAGAAATTACCATTGATCAAGCCAAAAAACTTTTCTCTGGTAACCCCTACAAACTCGAATGGCTCGATTCAATCCAAAATCGCAATGAAATAATTAGTGTTTACACCACAGGTGATAACGAATTCTTCGATCTTTGCGCTGGCCCTCACGTCCAAAATTCTGGCGAAATCAAAGCCTTCAAGTTACTTTCCATCGCCGGTGCTTATTGGCATGGTGACGAGAAAAATAAAATGCTAACCCGTATCTACGGTACCGCCTTTGATTCTCAAAAAGCCCTCGATGATTATTTAGTTATGATTGAAGAAGCCAAAAAACGCGATCACCGAAAACTTGGTAGAGAACTTGAAATTTATTTCTACGATGACGAAGTTGGTCAGGGTTTACCTCTTTGGATGCCAAAAGGTGGAATTCTAATTGAAGAATTGGAAAAACTAGCCAAAGAAACTGAAGATAAGGATGGTTATGTTCGTGTTAAAACTCCCCACATTACCAAAGAAGCACTTTTCCTCCGAAGCGGACATCTTCCGTATTATGCCGACTCAATGTATCCACCAATGGAAGTTGACGGTGAAAAATATTATCTCAAACCAATGAATTGCCCATTTCACCACAAAATATTTGGCAATAAAACTCGATCATACCGCGAACTTCCACTAAAACTGGCGGAATACGGAACCTGTTATCGCTATGAAAAAAGTGGAGAATTGTTTGGCTTAATGCGCGTAAGGTCGATGCAAATGAATGATGCTCACATATATTGCTCCGAGTCCCAATTCGAAAAAACTTTTATGGATGTCATCAAAATGTACATCTATTACTTTCAAGTTTTTGGTATTGACAAATATATAATGCGTTTTTCCACACATGCAAAAGACGGTTTAGGTAAAAAATATGTTGATAACGAAGCTTTGTGGATTAAAACAGAAAACATGGTTCGTGACTGCATGACCAAAGGTGGAGTAAACTTCGTGGAAGTTGCCGACGAAGCCGCATTTTATGGACCAAAAATAGACGTCCAAATATATTCTGCCATTGGCCGCGAATTTACTTTAGCTACTAATCAAGTTGATTTTGCCATACCACCTCGTTTTGATTTAAAATTTACCAATCAAAAAGGTGAAGATGAAACACCTTTGTGTATTCATCGAGCTCCATTAAGCACCCATGAACGAATGATAGGCTTCTTACTTGAGCATTTTGCCGGAGCCTTCCCCGTTTGGCTTTCGCCAGTACAGGCCAAATTAATTCCTATTACCGATGCTCAACATGAATACGCCAATCAAGTTTTGGTTAAATTAAAAGAGCAGGGGATTCGGGCGGAAATTGACGACCGTTCCGAAAAAATGCAAGCCAAAATTCGCGATGCCCAAATGGAAAAAATTCCTTACATGTTAATAATTGGTGGTCGGGAGGTAGAAAGCAGTGCTGTTGCTGTTCGCCAGCGCGATGGTCAAGACCTTGGCGCATTACCAGTTGATGATTTTATTGCCAAAGTTAAGGAACAAATCAACAATAAATCTCTTAATTTGATAAAATAAGGAAACAATGGCTACCTATCGAAACCAAACCCAGAACAAAAAGTTCTACAAAACCAATCAATACATTTCAGCTCCTGAAGTTCGTCTTATCGACGAAGATGCCAAACAAATTGGTGTTGTTTCTATTGGTGAAGCTCGTCGCTTGTCCCAAGAATCAGGGCTCGATCTGGTCGAAATTGCCCCCATGGCCAAACCTCCAGTTGTCAAATTAATCGAATTTGCCAAATTCAAATATCAAGAATCCAAAAAACTCAAGGCTGAAAAACGCGGAATCAAAGGTGGCGAAACCAAAGAAATCCAAATGACACCATTTATTTCCGATAATGATTACGATACTGCGGTAAATAAAGGCAAAAAATTTTTAGCTACTGGAAATAAAATCAAATTAAGTATAAAATTCCAAGGTCGCCAAATTCAGCATCCTGAATTCGGTCATCAACTGGTAGCCAGATACACTTCTGACTTATCAGAAATCGCCTCACCAGAAGGAGAACCAAAACTTATGGGTAAGAGGCTATTATTTACCTTATCACCGGTAAAACCGGCAAATAAAAAATGAAACGTCCAAGCAAAAAACTAAGAATAAGAAAATCAGTAGCCAACCGTTTTGAGGTCACCAAAAATGGTAAAGTTCTCCGTCGTTCTTCTTTTGACCGACATTTACGTCGCAACAAAAGTAAAAAACAACTTCGACGTCTCAAAGGTAAAAAACTAGTTATTGGCAAATTTGCAGTTAAAGTCCGACAAATGCTCGGAAAAGGCTAAGTTTTTTGATAAACTTTATAACTTTATAACTTTATAACTAAACAAAATGAGAGTTAAAACTGGAACAGTCAGAAGACAACACCACAAAAAAGTCATCAAAGCCGCCAAAGGTTTTTGGATGGAACGCCACAAGCGATTCAAACCCGCTCATGAAGCAGTTCTCCATTCTGGTCAATATGCTTACAATGGTCGACGTATTCGACGACGTGATTTTCGTAAACTTTGGATTATCCGTCTTAATGCCGCTCTAAAGCCTTTTGAGATTAGCTATTCCGTTTTTATCAAAAAACTTAAAGACAACCAAGTCAACCTAAATCGAAAAATGTTAAGTGAGATTGCTATCAACGATCCCACTACTTTCAAATCCATCTTTACTTCCTTAAAATAAGTGGAGGGGGATTAACCTAACAATTTAACCCCGCTCCGGCGGGGTTTTCTTTTTTATGAACCTAGATCAAATAAAATCAGAAATAAATAATTGCCAAACTTCCATTGATTTGGAAAATATTCGCATCAAATATCTTGGTAGAACCGGATTAATTAATGCCGAATTCTCCAAAATCAAAAATGCTCCCAACCCCAAAGAATTCGGCCAACAATTAAATCAATTAAAAGCAGATGTTGAAGAATTAATAAAAAACAAAATGACCACAGTAGAGACGCAAGATCTTGCGTCTCTACCAAAAGAAAAAATTGGTTTACCCGCCGTAGCTTTAGCGAAGGTGGGACACCTTCATCCCATCACCGTTACCGAACGACAACTCAATAATGTTTTTAAAAAACTCGGTTTCTCAATTTACACTTCTCCAGAAATTGTTACCGACGAATATAATTTCGAACGTCTCAACGTTCCAGCTAACCACCCAGCCCGTGATATGCAAGACAGTATTTATATCCAAGAACCCGAATACCTTCTTCGAACCCAAACATCCACCATCGAATCTTATCTTCTCGCCCAACAAAAACCACCTTTTCGCGCTGCTTTTCCCGGATCGGTTTATCGCAATGAAAAAGTAAATCGTAGTAATCACTTTGTTTTCCATCAATACCAGGCCGTTGTAGTCGAAGAAAATATCACCATGAAAGATTTAATCGGTACCATGGACCTAATGTTTAAAACTCTTTATGGACCCGATGTTGTCGTCCGCTATCGATGTAAGTATTATCCAGAAGTGGAGCCAGGAGTTGGCCCCGACATGCAATGTTTTAGCTGTCATGGAACCGGCTGTCCGCTATGCAAATACGCCGGGTGGATTGAGATGGGCGGTAGTGGAATAATTCATCCCAACGTCTTAAAACGTGCCGGTATCGACCCGAAAATTTGGCGAGGCTTCGCTTTTGGTATGGGTCTTGATCGCTGGACCATGGCCCAAAAAAATATAAAAGACATTAGAACTCTAATGGGTGGTAATTTAGCCTACAAACCAAACGAACTATGAAACTAATTTATTCTCAACTTC